>ERZ1023180.12-NODE-12-length-118045-cov-9.149928_pt1 | contig 118045 bp, 122 predicted proteins | sample MGYA00380436_ERZ1023180 | MGnify/ENA primary metagenome ERZ1023180 (study PRJEB33173, sample SAMEA4830337) | metagenome | study: EMG produced TPA metagenomics assembly of the PRJEB25223 data set... | reverse complement strand
GACAAGCAATGTTGGGAGGCTGAATATTGCAAGTGAGGCGCGACAAGCAATGTTGAGGCTCTGTATTTATCAAGACTGCCCAAACAAGATAAATACAAGCTTCGTATTTATCAAGACTGTCCAAACAAGATAAATAGGCGCTCCGTATATTGCAAGACACCTCAAACAAGCAACATAGAACTCTTGTATGTTGCAAGACATACCAAACAAGCAACATAGAACTCTTGTATATTGCAAGACACTCCAATCTAGCAACATAGAACCTCACTCTTACCTTGATTCTTCCATATAAAAAAGACTGGGACATAATGTAATGTCTCAGTCTCTTGTAGTATCTAGTCATCCTTGTCGGGGCGGGATTTCTGCCCCGCTCTCACTTTTTTATTAAAATTCACTTTGATCAATATTCTGAGTTGCTTTGTATAATGTTTCTATAATGGATTTTACAGTACCTTCTACAAAAGGAGATTGTAACTGAACAGATGCCATAATATCAATAAATGATTGTGAACCGCCAATTTGACATATTTTTAAATAATCAGACCATGCTTGTTCTGGATCAGCTTCTTGTTTAATAAAAAATTGCATTGCACAAATTGTCGCTAATGTATAATCAATATAATAAAATGGTGATGCAAATATATGACCTTGTCTATGCCAAAATGCACCATTTTCAAGATGTTGAATATTGTCATAGTCTACGCTTGGGAAGTATTTATTTTCTAAATCTGACCAAGCTTTTCTGCGTTCTTCTGAAGAAATGTCTGGATTCTCATAAACAAAGTGTTGGAATTCATCCACTGCTACACCATATGGTAAGAATTTAATATTGTCTTCTAAGTGAGCGAGTTTAAATTTATCCGTATCTTGTTTGAAAAATAATGACATCCATGGATAAGTTAAATATTCCATGCTCATTGAATGAATTTCACATGCTTCTGAAGTAGGGAAGTAATATTCGGGCACAGAATACTTCAAGCTTTCAAATACTTGAAAAGCATGTCCGGCTTCATGTGTCATAACTTCAATATCGCCTTGCGTGCCATTAAAATTGGCAAAGATGAATGGTGATTTAAAATCATTAATGATTGTACAATAACCACCACTTTCTTTTCCTTTTTTAGCTTCTAAGTCAAATAATTGTTTATCAATCATAAAATCTATAAAATGACCAGTTTCTTCAGAACGTTCATGGTACATTTTTTTAGCATTTTTCACGATTTCTTCAGTTGATATTTGTGGTTTTGGCGAACCAGTTTTAAAAGTAAAATTATTATCGTAAGCTTTTAAATTGTCCACGCCAATACGTTTTGCATGCTGTGATTTGATGTCTTCAGTAATAGGTACGACATGTTCTTTAACTTGCTCTCTAAAAATTTTAACATCATTTGCATCGTACCCAATTCTTTGCATTCTATCATAGCCGAGTTGAACAAAGTTCTCATATCCTAATTTTAAAGCTATATCATGTCGTGTTTTTACAAGATCATCATAGATACGATCTAAGTCCTCTAGATGTTCTGCAAAAAACTGTTCTCTAGCTTTAAATGCATCTTTTCTAATTGCTCTATCTTCGTTGATTAAGTACTTACTGAATTGTGATAAGTTCAAATGTTCACCGTTATATTCAATATCTGCTGAAGCAATTAATTTATCATATTCGCTTACTAATTTATTTTCTTTAACAAGTAAGTCATTAATAGAAGGATTATATGTATTGAGAGCAACTTCTGCTAAAGAAAAAAGTTGTTGTCCAAAATGTGCAATTAAATCATTTTTAAATTTAGATTTTAATAAAGATTGATAGAATAAATGATCTAAATGTTGTATTTTAGGCATTGTTTCATCAAAGAAATCTCTTTCTTTATTATAATATTCATCATTTGTATCGATAGATGCTCTTATGTAAGCAAGGTTATAATGCGTATCAGTATGGTTTCTAACCTTATTAATTTCATTAATCGCCTCAATTGCTTGATCGACCGTTTCTGCATTATCGAATTCATTTAATAATGATTTGGTTTGTTTTTCTTTTTCTTCAATATTGATTTGTTCATATTGATAATCTTTAAAAGTTAACGTCATGTTAAAACCTCCCTTAATAAATTTATTATAACATTTCTTTGTTGTAATTTTATTGAAAATTGCGAAAATAAAGGTAAAAGCATATAATATGAGATGAAAAGAGGTGTATATAAATGGCTAAAAATAATGAACAATTATCTTTAGAAGTAGCAGCATTAACGAGGAAGACAAAAGAACTTGGAATTCCTATCATGATTGTATTTGAAGGTGTTCCCGCATCAGGTAAGACGAGACTATCAAATGAACTTCTTTTAACACTTGATGCTAAATACACACACTTTGTACCGATGAAATCACCTTCAGAAGACGATCTAAGATATCAATTTTTACAGAAGTATTGGAACAGTTTACCTTCAAAAGGTGATATCAATATTTATTTTAGAAGTTGGTATGCATATTATATAGAATATCAAGCAAACAAAATAAAACATTCTATATACAACAAATATCATGCATTACGAAGACAAATCCAAGACTTTGAATCGATGGTCCATGATGATGGCTATGAAATTATTAAGTTTTATATTGAGATTAGTGATAAGAAGAGAAAAGAACATTTAAAAGAAATGAAAGAAAATCCATTAACAAGTTGGAAAGCACAAGAATATGAAAGTGCCATTAATGATGACGTATATCATAAAGAAATGCATAAAATACTTAAAGCATCGCCTGATGAATGGGAAATCATTGATTATACAGAGAGAGAAGAAGCTATCAATTTAATGTATCAGCACATTATCAATCGTTTGAACAAAGCGATTAAACTACATAAAAAGAAAGACAAAGTAATTGATGGCGATTTTACAGAAGATTTTAAAACAGACCTATTTAATCAATCATTAGATAAAGTAGATAAAAAGACATATAAATCTCTTATAGGTGACTTACAAGATAGATTGAAAGAATTGCAATTTGCATTATACGAAAGAAAAATTCCGTTAATATTAGTATACGAAGGCATGGATGCAGCCGGTAAAGGTGGCAATATTAAAAGAGTTAGAGAAAAATTAGATCCAACCGGTTATGAAGTAAATGCAATAAGTGCCCCAACAGATGTTGAGTTGAATCATCATTACTTATGGAGATTTGCTAAAGATATGCCTAGAAGCGGCCATATTGAAATATTCGATAGAAGTTGGTACGGAAGAGTATTAGTTGAAAGAGTAGAAGGATTTGCTACTAAGAAAGAATGGAAACGTGCGTATGAAGAAATCAATCAATTTGAGAAAATGTGGACAGACGAAGGTGCAATTATCTTGAAATTCTTCTTAACTTTAGATAAAGATGAACAATTAAGAAGATTTAAAGAAAGAGAAGAAACACCAGAAAAACAATGGAAAATTACAGATGAAGATTGGCGAAATAGAGAAAAATGGGATCAATATATCGAAGCAAGTCACGATATGATTAAATTAACAAACACAGATTATGCACCATGGCTTGTCGTACCAGCTGACAATAAAAAATCAGCTAGAATCGAAGTTATTAAATACATTATTAAAAAATGTGAAGAAGTATTATGGGGCGTTAAACAATATTAGAATATGTTAGGGACATAATTGTGAGAAATGTCTCTAAGAAGTGTCCCTCTAATTACCACAATTCAGAATAATGATAGGTAGCGCGTTCTAATTACCAGAATTCGAAATAATGGAAGTTAGCCGCTCTCTAAATACAAAAAATAAGCATATCACTTAAGGCTGAGTTCTTCAGTTCGGTGATATGCTTATTTTATTTTCGTTTAGCTATACATGCTCAAGATTGTATGATAAATCAGTTGTGAAATTTGAGATTGTTTCTCTAATTGTTCGTTTACTTGATCTTTAAATACAATTTGTCCCAAAACAACTATACCGTTCATTCCCATATGCGCAATCATTGGTACGATGATACGTTTCGTTAATACATAAAGTCCACTAAATACAGTTCCCATTACAACATATATTAATGTATGTTCTGGATCTGAATGTGCTAATGAAAAGATAAAAGAACTGACTAATACTGCTACGATAAAGCTTAACCACTTAGGTGCTTTGATCATATTGTATATCTCTCCGAAAATTAATTTACGGAATATTAATTCTTCTAATATTGGACCTGCTAATACGATATAAATGATTAATATATGTGATTGTTGTGCAATCTTCATGAGATTTTGAGTATTGCCACTTTCTACTGGTTGATTAAATATATATGTATTAATCAAAGCGGCGATGATTTGTCCAAGCATAGCCATTATAATACCTGCAACACACCAGAAAATCACGTATACCCATGGTTCTTTCTTTTGTTGTTCTAATCGAGTTGGATTTTTAATATTTGAGTTCATATACCATAATAATAAAACAGTAATGATAGCTGTTGTTGCCATCCAAGTTAAGCTGATTTCTAATCTTGTGACTTTAGATAATCCTGAATCAGCGTATAAACTATTTGGAATAATTGCGATTGTTTGTACAACACCAAATAGTAATAGGGTAGCAATATTAACAGTTAATCGATTAAATTGCATTTTCAATTCCTCCAAAAATAAACATGTAAACATTGTACCTTATTTAGTAGAAAAAGAGAAAAATTTAAGTTATATTGCTTGTAATTTTGACCAAATTTGATTATTATAAAAATGTAGTTAGCACTTAAGTATAAAGAGTGCTAACATTATTAGCGACAAGGAGGATTTTATAAATGTTAAAACCATTGGGAGATAGAATTATTATTGAGAAAACAGAAACAGAACAAACTACAGCTAGCGGAATTGTATTGACAGATTCAGCTAAAGAATCGTCCAACGAAGGAAAAGTTGTTGCTGTTGGACCAGGTAAGCGTCTGGAAGATGGTACAAGACTTACTGTAGATGTTGCTGTAGGTGATCAAGTTGTATATCAACAATACGCAGGAACAGAAGTTAAACGAGATAAAGAAACATATATTATCCTTTCAGAAGATGACATTTTAGCAGTTATTGAATAATTTAGATAATATTTTTGAAGATATTTTATGGAGGTTTTTATAAATGGCTAAAGAACTAAAATTTTCAGAAGACGCTAGACGTTCTATGCTTGCTGGTGTTGATAAATTAGCAAATGCAGTTAAAGTAACTTTAGGACCTAAAGGACGTAACGTCGTTTTAGATAAAAAATTCACTTCACCATTAATCACAAATGATGGTGTTACAATCGCTAAAGAAATTGAATTACAAGATCCATATGAGAATATGGGTGCTAAATTAGTTGCAGAAGTTGCAAACCAAACAAATGATGTTGCAGGTGACGGTACAACTACAGCAACTGTCTTAGCTCAAGCGATGATTCAAGAAGGTTTAAAAAACGTAACAAGTGGTGCAAATCCAGTTGGTATTCGTGAAGGTATTGATAAAGCAGTTAAAGTAGCTTTAGAAGAATTACACAACATCTCTCAACCAGTTGAGAAAAAAGAAGAAATTGCACAAGTTGGTTCTATTTCTGCTGCTGATGAAGAAATTGGTAAATTTATTTCAGAAGCAATGGAAAAAGTAGGTAATGACGGTGTTATTACAATTGAAGAATCTAAAGGATTCAGCACTGAATTAGAAGTTGTTGAAGGTATGCAATTTGATAGAGGATATACTTCACCATATATGGTGACAGATTCAGACAAAATGACTGCTGAATTAGAAAATCCTTACATCTTAATTACAGATAAAAAGATTTCTTCATTCCAAGATATTTTACCTATCTTAGAAAAAATCTTACAAACAAATAGACCAATTTTAATTGTTGCTGACGATGTTGATGGAGATGCATTAACAAACTTAGTATTAAACAGATTACGTGGTACATTTACAGCAGTAGCAGTTAAAGCGCCTGGATTTGGTGACCGTCGTAAAGCAATGTTAGATGACTTAGCAATTTTAACTGGTGGCCAAGTGATTACTGATGACTTAGGTTTAGACTTAAAAGAAACAACTCTAGATATGCTTGGTGAAGCAGGTAAAGTTCAAGTTACTAAAGACGACACTACAATTGTTGAAGGTCAAGGTGACTCAGTAAACATCGACGCTCGTGTTGGTCAAATTAAAGCTCAAATTGAAGAAACAACTTCAGACTTTGATCGTACGAAATTACAAGAACGCTTAGCTAAATTAGCAGGTGGCGTTGCAGTTATTAAAGTAGGTGCTGCAACTGAAACAGAATTAAAAGAACGTAAATTAAGAATTGAAGATGCTTTAAACTCTACACGTGCTGCAGTTGAAGAAGGTATAGTAGCAGGTGGTGGTACAGCATTAGTATCTATTTATAATAAAGTAGCTGAAGTTGAAGCAAAAGGCGATGTACAAACTGGAGTGAACATTGTGTTGAAAGCTCTTGAAGCACCATTACGTCAAATCGTTGAAAATGCTGGCTTAGAAGGATCAATTATAGTTGAAAAACTTAAAAATGCTGATGAAGGTATTGGTTACAATGCAGCAACAGATGAATGGGTAAATATGTTAGACGCAGGTATTGTCGATCCTACAAAAGTTACACGTTCAGCATTACAAAATGCAGCATCTGTAGCAGCAATGTTCTTAACTACTGAAGCAGTAGTAGCAGACATTCCAGAAGAAGAACCAGCAGCACCAGATATGGGCGGCATGGGCGGAATGCCAGGTATGATGTAATTCGGTAAACATAACCGACATTACAAATTAAGAGATATGTCTAATCCCCTTTTTAAATGGTATTAAACCATATGGAAAGGGGATTTTTATGTTAAAATGAATCTAATTTGTATTAAAGGAGTAGAAAATATGATTAGACCTGCTGTTAAAGAAGATGCGAAAAAACTAAGTGAGTTAATGTTTATGATTTGGCATGATATGGAACTACCTTTAGTTGTTCAAAATGATAAGGAAACTGTTTTAAGATTACTTGAACAAGCGAGTGTTGAGAGTGAATATAGAAACCATTATAAACATAGTCAGGTATATGAAGTCGATGGTGAAGTAGCAGGTTTTCTTAATTGCTATAGTGGTACTGACGAAAAACAACTTGAAGAAAATTGGTACAATATTGCATTTAAAGATTCTTTTAAATTAGAAGGAACGCCGTTACCTGAACATGAAGCGGATAATGGTGATTTATATATTGATTCAGTTGCGGTCTTTTCAGAATATAGAGGTAGAGGTATTGCTTCTAAACTTATAGAAGATGCTATTGAACGAGCTAAAGAAAGAGGATTTAAGCAAGTATCATTAAATTGTGAATTTGATAATGAAGGTGCAATGAAATTATATGAGAAACTTGGTTTCAAGTCATCATATGATCGAAAACTAAGTGGACATGACTACAAATATATGATTAAACATTTATAGTAAACTAAAAAAGCAACATCGGTTGAAAATATTAGCCGATGTTACTTTTATTTTTCTCAATATCAAGCAAGATTTCTTTTCGTTCTATGCCACTGGAATATCCACCAATTGAACCATCAGCAGCTATCACACGATGACAAGGTACAAGAATCGTAATAAAATTCTTACCATTTGCATTAGCGACAGCACGAAAAGCAGTAGGTTTACCAATATTTTCAGCTAACTGCTTATAAGATATCGTCTCGCCAAACGGAATATCACATAAAGCACGCCACACTTTTTGTTGAAAAGGTGTACCAAAATTAAAATATATAGGTGTTGTAAAATTAGAAAGATTACCTTCAAAATAAAGATTCAATTCCTCTTCAAGCTTATCTAAAACATGATTACTTTCATCATTAATTTCTGAATTAAGTTGTTTACGTACAATTTGTAACTCTTCTTCTAACGAAGGTTTATTCGTAAAATGTAACATTAATAAGTACTCATTATTAGCAATTGCTAACATTTCACCAGCATTCGTTTGAATTAACTTTTGATATAAAGCCATAATTATCACTCCTAACGAGAGTTTAACATATAGACAACTCATACTTTATGAATTTGAATAAAAATATATGTTCATATACAATTATGATAATAAGTTTGAAAGGGTGATGTATTATGTTGGATTTAAATCAATTGTTTCTTGTTAACTTAAGTATGGGTGGCCATAATTCCTAATTTATATAAATGGGGAGTTAAATGAAAATAGAACAATTAGGTATTAAAGAAGAACAATTATCATATTATAAGAATAATTTTAATGATGAATTTAAAATTGGAAGAATATCTTTCGTCTCTAAAAATCATTTTAAAGTCATAACAACCACAAGTCAGTATAAAGCAGAAATTACACAAAAATTAGTTAATCAAAAATTGATACCTGCTATAGGAGACTGGGTTGTCGTTAATGAACTAGATGATTTTAAATTGATAATTGATATATTACCAAGAACTAGTGAGCTAAAACGGCAATCTAAAAAACATGAATCACTTGACCAATATATAGCAACGAATATTGATGAAGTGTTTATTGTAATGGGACTAGATGGCGACTTTAATTTAAACAGGTTAGAAAGATATGCGATTCAAATTAAAGAAAGTGGTGCCTTGCCTGTTATCATTTTGAATAAGTTAGACATTATTGATGATTACAAAGAAAAAGTTCAATTAGTCAACAGGAGATTAAGTAATGTCCCTATTATCACTACTAGTGTGATTAAAAATATCAATATGGATCAAATTAAGAAAAGGTTCTATGAAGGTATGACTGCAACACTAGTAGGGTCGTCGGGTGTTGGAAAATCGAGTATAGCAAATTATTTAGTTGGCAAAGATATTTTAAAAACTCATTCAACAAGAGAAGATGATCAAAAAGGTAGACATACAACAACACATAGAGGTTTGTATTTGATTCAGCCTACCGGTGTAATAATTGATACACCTGGAATGAGAAGCTTAGGGCTTTCAGTTGACCAAGATAATATAATAGACAGTTTTGAGGATATTAAATTACTCTCCCAAAATTGTAAGTTTAGTGATTGTAAACATGAGACTGAACCTGGATGTAAAGTACAAGAAGCTTTAAAAAATGGTGATTTAGATATAAGTCAATATAACAACTATCTAAAACTTAAAAAAGAAATTGCTTATAACAATTCGAAAGTATCTAAAAAAGCGGCTTCTGAAAAGAAAAAACAATGGAAATCATTAACTAAAATGAATAGAAATAAACCAAAATATTAAACGAACTATTAAACAGAATTCTTCAATAGAGGATTTCTGTTTTTTTATTATGTTAAAAGTACAGTCATTTCACCAGCATTCGTTTGAATTAACTTTTGATATAAAGCCATAATTATCACTCCTAATGAAAGTTTAACATATAAAAATTTGATTGACTTTAGATTACTAAATGATAATATAATAATTAAACAGATGAGTTTAGTCGGAATTAAGGGAGGCGTTTTTATGAAAAGATACATATTTTTAGCTTTGACACTTATTTTATCAGTTGTGGTAGCAGCTTGTGGAAATAATGATGACAAAGAAAAGAAGGAAATTACTATTGCTACATCACCGGGACCTTATAGTGAGTTGTTTTTGAAAGGTATTAAACCTGAATTAGAGAAGAAAGGTTATACTGTTAAAGATAAAGACTTCACTGAATTACTACAAGCTGATGTTGCTTTGCAAGAAGGTAGTGTGGATGTTAACGTTGATCAACATAAAGCGTATATGGATACGTTTAATAAAGAAAGAGATGCTGATTTAACGAATATTACTAAAATACCAACAGTGCCTGCACAAATTTTCTCTAATAAAAATAAAGATCTTAAAGGTATTAAAAAGGGAGATACAATAGCTATACCACAAGATCCATCAAATGCAGCTAGAGCTTATCGTTTATTAGAAAAAGCAGGTTGGATTAAATTAAATGCAGATAAAAATGATATTAAAATCACGAAGAAAAATATTTCTGATAATCCAATGAATCTTAACATCAAAACGATGGATTCTGCAAATATTCCTAGAATTTTAGACGAAGTTGATTATGCAGTTATACCAGGTTCAATTGTTTACGCTTCGAAAGTTGATCCAGCTAAAGGACTTCTAAAAGAAGATTTAGTAGAAGATTTATATTTACAAGTTGTTGTAGATAGTAAAAATAAAGATGCTAAATGGGTAAAAGATATAAAAGAGGCATATCAATCAAAAGGATTTAAGAAAGTATTAGATAAAGAAAATAAAGATGATTATTGGAAAATACCAAAGCAATCATAATATAAATATAGAGACTGGGACATTACCTTATGTTCCAGTCTCTATATTTTTTTACTTCTTTTTATTAGCCTTTTTTCGGTCGCCATTTCTACTTATAAATGCAGCTACTAAAAATAATATTGATGCGAATGTAAATTGAATGCCTGAGTTGCCGTTTATTTGTATGCCTATTCCAATAATTAAGCAGATTATAGCTAAACCAACGAGAACTTTTGTAATTGTAGACATATATTTTGCTCCTTTACTTTATTTATTATATCAATTATTTCTTTGTTATCCAAAAAGGGATGATTTTCTAAAATTAAATGATGAAATTTAGTGAACACACTTTTAATTTTCATAATTCTCGTCTAGTATAGAAGTATCATAACAATGAAAGAGGATGACTTTCTATGAACCCACTAGCATTAGAATTAAATGAACAACTGAAAAAAGAATATCCTGTTGTATTAGATATGCTTTCCGATTTAGGTAAATCTATTTATTATCCAAAGGGTATTTTATCACAATCTGGAGAAGCAAAAGGTACAAAGTATAATGCAACAATCGGTATGGCAACTACTGATGAAGGTATTATGTACACAGATGCTTTATATAACCAATTTGGTACCCAAGATCCAAGTGATATATTCCCATATGCACCGCCACAAGGTGATGAACGTTTACGTACATTATGGCAACATAAAATTTTAAAAGACAATCCTGATTTAAGTGCTGATGATATTTCTAAACCAGTCGTAACAAATGCATTAACACACGGATTATCTTTAGCTGGAGACTTATTTGTAGATGCCCAAGATACAATTTTATTACCTGAACATAACTGGGGGAACTATAAATTAGCTTTTGGTGTAAGACATAGTGCGAACATTGAAACTTATAAAGCATTTGAAGAAGATGGCAGTTACACTTTAGAATATTTCAAACATGCTTTAGAACAATATAATAAAGAAAAAGTTATTCTCGTTTTAAACTTCCCAAATAATCCAACAGGCTATACACCAGTAGTTGAAGAAGTAAAAGAAATGGTTGAAGCTATTAAACAATTAGCTGATAAAGGTACGCAAGTAATTACTTTAGTTGATGATGCTTATTATGGATTATTCTTTGAAGATGTTTATAAACAATCTGTCTTTACAGCAATAACTGCGCTAAATCATGAAAATATTATGCCGGTTAAAATTGATGGGGCAACTAAAGAATACTTCTCATGGGGCTTCCGTGTTGGTTTCTTAACATTTGGTAGTCAAAATGATGTTGTTAAAGATGTATTAGTTGCTAAATTAAAAGGATTAATTAGAAGTAACTTATCAAGTTGTTCTTTACCAAGCCAAACTGCAATTATTCATGCAATGGAAGATCCTTCTTTCCCAGATCAAGTTGATCATAACGTGAATATTTTAAAAGAAAGATATGAAGTAACTAAAGAAGTCGCTTATCGTGATGAATTTAAATCATTATGGACGCCGTATGCATTTAATTCAGGTTACTTTATGGCACTTAAAGTGTTAGATGTAGACCCTGAGCAATTGAGATTACATTTAATTGAGAAGTATAGTATCGGTATAATTGCTTTAAATAAAACAGATATCCGTATTGCGTTTAGCTGTATTGAAAAATCTGATATAGAACATGTATTTGAATCTATTGCTAAAGCAATCAATGACTTAAAATAATAAAATTAAACAGAGTGTATATATATATCATATATACACACTCTGTTTTTTTTATGTCTAAAAACGCTAATTTATAAGCTTTTTGTTGAATATGTTTGACAAATATGTATATAATGTATATACTTTTTATACACAGTTAGAGAGAGGGAGGTTAAACATGAAGATTCTACTTCAAAATAATAGTAATCAACCAATTTATGAACAGATTAAAGAACAAATCAAAGCACAAATATTACAAGGTAAAGTAGAACAGGGTGCTTCATTACCTTCTATGAGAGAGTTAGCAAGTGATTTAGGTGTCAGTTTAATAACAACTAAACGTGCTTATGTTGATTTAGAACAAGAGCAATTTGTCACGACCATAAGAGGGAAAGGCACTTTTGTAAAATCACAAGACCCCTCAATCATGAAAGAAAAACAGTTTATTGTCATAGAGGATTTAGCAAGAGATTTAACTAAACAAGCAAAGTTAATCGGAATGGATGTTAAAGAACTCAATGAAATCGTTAATTTGATTTATGAGGAAGGTGAATAAAATGGACAATGCGATAGACGTTAAAAATCTAAATTTTAGTCATAAAAATCTTAAATTATCAGATGTTAATTTTGAAGTACGTAAAGGTTATGTAACAGGATTTATTGGTGCGAATGGTGCTGGTAAAACTACTATTATTCGTATAATTATGGGCCTTCTTAAAGAACAAAGTGGAGATTTAAAAATACTTGGAGAATATTTAAGTGAGAATCCAGTTGAAATTAAAAATAAAATCGGCTTTGTCTATTCTGAATTATATATGTATGAAAACTGGAATATTAAAACAATCGAGAAAGTTGTCAGTAAATATTATAAACAATGGGACCACGATGTATTTGAAGGTTATATTAAAGAATTTAAATTACCTTATAAACAAAAAATTAAGCAATTTTCAACAGGTATGAAAATGAAATTGTCATTAGCAATCGCATTAAGTCACCATGCTGAACTTTACATTCTAGATGAACCAACTGCAGGACTTGATCCAGTCGTACGTAATGAAGTGCTTGAAATTCTACAAAGAGAGTTAATTGATGAAGAAAAAACTATCTTCTTCTCTACACATATTATTTCAGATTTAGAGAAAATTGCTGATTATATCGTTTATTTGAAAAATGGATCCATTGTTATTAATGAAAGTGTAGATGATTTAACAGATGGTTATCGAATCATTAAAGGAGACCAATCCATACTTGATGATGAATTAAGATCGTTATTAATCAGTGTGAAAGAAACGAATACAGGTTTCTCAGGATTAACAAGACAAAGCTCAGTATTTGTTGAGTTATTTGGAAATGAAGTAGTTGTTGAAACACCATCAATAGAGGATATTATGGTAAGAATTGAGAAAGATCAATTCGATAAGGAAGTGGTATAAATGAAAGCTGTTTTCTACCGGAACTTTCAATATGAGAAGGGGTATTACTTACTTTATTTAATCTGCTTCGGATTAGTATTTATAACGAAGTTTACTGTATCTTTTCAAAATATAGAACTCATGAATGTATTAGCGGTATATTTTGTCGCAGTCGTTTCAGTTCATAGTATTAATCATGCGATATTTTTAAATAAACAAAGTAGTCAAATCTTTTATATGAGTTTACCAATTTCTAAAGTTGATATTGTAAAAGGGCATTATTTATATAACTTATTAGTAACAGGTGTTTCATTTATCATGATTATGGTCATAGCATTCGTAAAACAAGACACAATATTTATTCAAGCTGGGTTATTTATTGTAGCAACGAATTTATTTACGTTAAGCATCGTTTATCCAACATTTGCTCATTTAAATATTAATCAATTAGGTGCTTGGATATTAGTTGCTATGTATGGCATATTCACAATGTTTTACTTTGGTATATATTCGAATCGACAATATCCATTTGCTGATTTATTAGGTTGGAAAATATTTTTATACTATACACCAGCAATCATATTATTAATCGTTGCAATCATATGGTTGATTCAGTTTAGTAGAGCTATCAAACAAGCGAAAAAAGATCAAGTTACGGTTTATGGAGGTATAAAATGAAGGCAATCTTATATAGAAACTTAATTTTATCAAAATCATACCTATATTTAATGTTGGCTACAACATTGTTACTACCATTAATAGTCATATTACCTGTCAATGGCTTTATTAAAATGGGTATTTTAGGCATAGTCGTCGTTATGATCTATGTCGTGTTCCTAGTACCAATGTATTTTTTATTTAATAGAATCAATAAAAATCATTCTGAGTATACATTTTTAAGCTTGCCTGTTAAGCAATCAACAGTCGTTAATGCACATTATTTAACAGGATTAATATTTATTTTATTAACACAAATACTACTTGGTTTATGTACGATTGTTGCTTTTTTAATACAAGAAAGAGGGATGGAGATATCATTTGATCTTACAGGAACTTTTATGAGTATTGCAGGAAATTTGTTAACAATCAGCTTAATCTTGCCATTTGCTGAGTATAAAAGATTGATCAATATTCCTATTATATTTTGGATGATTATAGTCGGTGCAATTGTACCAAACTCAATACAGTTTATAGATTATGTGCTTAAATTCTTTTCAATACAATCTCAGATATTTACGACACACGATATGTCTATCTTTTTAGGCTGTTCCATGATTCTATTTATCGTGAGTTATATCATTTCAATCAATAAAGCGCGAAAGCATGCAATTACAATTTAAAGGAGAGGTGAATAATCGTGAAATTAAAAAATATACAAAAGTATTACGGTAAGCAACATATCCTCAAAAATATTGACTTTGATTTTGGGGAAAGCCAAATTGTCGGACTAATAGGTAAAAATGGTGTAGGTAAAACAACATTAATGAAAATTATGAACCAGAATATTATGAAGTATGAAGGAACTTTCAACAAAGAAAATAGTGACAAAGTGGGTTATTTAATAGAAAATCCAAAATTATATTTAAATAAAACGGGTTATTATAATTTAAACTTCTTTAGAAATGTATTAGGGACAAATGTAGATGATGATTATATCAATATGTTAATCGAGTCATTTGGCATTAAGCCTTATATCGACAAAAAAGTAAAAAAATATTCAATGGGTATGAAGCAGAAGTTATCTATTGCAGTGGCACTTATGAATAAACCACAATATTTGATTTTAGATGAACCGACAAACGGGATGGATCCAGACGGTTCGATTGACGTCTTAAAAACTTTAGAAAAAGTAAGTAAAGATTTGAATATTAAAGTACTTATTTCAAGTCATAAATTAGAAGATATTGAATTAATATGCGATAGAACAGTATTTATGAAAGATGGGGCGATCGTTGAGGATTACGATATGAAAGCTCAATCAAAAGATGTTACCAAATTTATTTTTGACCATTCAAACTATAATGAGGCGCTTAATCTTCTTACGATGAATTACAAAGTGGTAACAAGTAATAAACAAGAATCGATTATTTCAGTTGAAGCACTACAAGATTATCAAGAAGTGTTAAAAGTATTAAGCGCTCAAAATATTTATCCTAAGTTTATTCAAAATAATAAAACGACTTTAAGAGATCAATACTTTAATATTAACAAAGGAGTTGAAGTATCATGAATATCGCTCAACATGTAAAATATGATTTAACGAGAATATTTAAAAGCCCATTAGGCTATTTAGGATTTCTCATTTCATTGTTTCCAGGAATAGCCATCATGATTTCTGTTAAAACATTAGATGGACCATTTGATGCACAAGTTGTATTGGCTATGTTCTTCGTATTTGGAGGACTTGTATTATTAATGTTCTCTATTAGAACGATAGTACGTGATATGCAGTATGGCACGATTCAGTTGTTCTTAAATTCTAAAACAAATAGAGTGAAGTATTTATATGGCAAGTTACTATCTATCATTGGCATTGTTATTATATTTACGATTTTAGGTACGCTATTTACATTATTAGCATCAACTATTATCGATGCAGGCGAATTAAGTGTCTCTGACTATTTCAAAATGCTTGGTGAATTTCTACTTATCATGCTATTTTACGGAACATTATTAAATATCCTTAATTTACTTACAGGTAAATCGGCAGTTGTTTATACTACTGCCATCATATTAATATTATTTTTACCTAATATCTTTGATGCATTTATATTTATTCCTGAAATAGGGGAAGATTTATCAAAAATGATGAAATACAATCCTTTAGACTTTTTACCTAAAATATTGAATCAAGGTTTACTAACAATGAAAGTATCACAAATATGGATATCTGTAGCATGTATTGCTGTATTTACGGGTATCAATCATTACATGATAAGAAATAAGAATATTTAATGGTTTATCCCTCATTTCTATGTTAAATTTAACTTATTAGACATAAGAATGAGGGATATTTTTGGGTAAAAAATTTATTAAACATTATATCATTATTGGTATAATATGTATTGTCGCAAGTTTCTTTTTCCACAGTACACCTAGCTCATTAATGATTGGAGCTGGACTAGGATTTTTCTTAACAGCCGTATTAGCGAAATTTGAAAAAGAAGATAAAGTTGATGAACATCCAGATAAATTAAAAGATAAAAATGAAAAAAAGTAGCTACTACATTTCGTAGTAGTTACTTTTTATGAAATTGAAGGGGTGAATCTATGTTACGTAGTTTGCTATTCAAAAAGCTTGAACAAAAAGAACAAGATATGATTAAGCATTATCAATATTTACATCAATATCCTGAACCGTCATTTATTGAAGTGAAGACTTCACAATATATAGAAGCATTTTATGAAAATAAAGATGTCGTTATACATAAACGCATTGGTGGTAATTACGGACTGATTGTAGAGATTGAAGGCAGTTTACCGGGAAAAACAATTGCATTACGAGCAGACTTTGATGCTTTAAATATTACTGAAGATACAGGATTACCATTTAGTTCTAAAAATAAAGGGTGGATGCATGCTTGTGGGCATGATGCACATACTGCATACTTATTAATACTTGTGGAATGTTTGATCGAACTTAAAGCGTATTTACCAGGTAAGATTATGATTATCCATCAACATGCCGAAGAGTTAGCACCAGGTGGAGCGATTGACATGATGCAGTCAGGATATTTAAATGGTGTGGATGAAATCTATGGTATTCATTTATTCCCTGATTATACACCTGATGTTATTTCATATAGGAAAGGTCCCACAATGGGTGGTAGATCATTATTTCATCTTAAAGTTAAAGGGAAAGGTGGTCATGGATCAAGTCCGCACCTTGCGAACGATGCCATAATGGCAGCGAGTACTTTCGTAACGAATGTTCAAACAGTTGTATCGAGAAGGCTGAATCCATTTGATATGGGCGTCGTTACGATTAGTTCATTTAATGGTTTAGGATCATTAAATGTTATACAAGATAGTGTTGAATTAGCTGGTGATGTGAGATATATGGAAAGTCGTATTGGGCATCAAATCCATGATGAAATAGAGCAGTTAATTAAAGGATTAGAAGATACATTTAATATACGATGTGAGTTTAAATATGAATTAGATTGTATTCCACTAGTCAATCACTATAAACAAACAGATTACTTAATAGATATTTTAGCAACGAGTCAAGGTGATTATTTTGAATCTTTAAAAGAACATGAACAATTAACGAGTTCTGAAGATTTTGCGATATATCTTGAAAAAATACCAGGTACATTTTTCTTTGTCGGATGCAAACCATATGGAATTGATAAAGCACACTTTAACCATAGTCCGAAATTTGTCGTAAATGAAGATGCTTTGTTAACGGCGAGTAAAGCATTAGGGGAAGTTGTACTAAATCGATTATCAATAGAATAACGCTATATTTATAAGAGTTTGGGATTTGAAAATTTCCTAAACTCTTTTTTGTATTTTAAAAAATGAGCAGTAACCGTTTACAAATAATTCGAAAACGTTTACAAATAATTCGAAAACGTTTACAAATAATTCGAAAACGTTTACAATAACTTGTATACAAGTATACGAAGTTTGGAGGTATTTTATGAAACATCATTATCATTATCCAAGCGAATGGTTAAAGCATCGTTCAACGGGAGAGCAAGTAGCGAGTGAACTTAGGCTAGCAATTATAAATAAGATTATAGAAGAAGGCGATAAGTTAAGTGAAAATAAAATTGCTCAACAATTTGAAGTGAGTCGATCGCCAGTAAGAGATGCACTTAAACTCCTGCAACAAGATGGACTTATATCTTTAGAGCGTATGGGAGCAGTTGTTATGGGTTTATCTAAAGCAAACCAAAAAGAAATATATGACATTAGGTTGATGTTAGAGTCATTTGTATTTGAAAGATTACTAGTTGAAAATAATGATGAAGTGATTAAACAGCTGAATAAAATATTAAAAATGATGACTGTAGCTGTTGAATTTGAAGATGCAGATGAATTCACGAGATTGGATTTACTATTTCATGAATCAATGATCACTGCTATTCACCATCAATATATTGAAATGATATGGCACAATTTAACGCCAGTTATGGAATGTTTAGTTTTAATTTCAATGAGAAAAAGAATGCAGAATGAACCTGAAGATTTTAAAAGAGTGATTCATAACCATAAAGTATATATTGAAGCGATTGAAAATAAAGATAGAAATAAAATGAAAGAAGCATTTCATTTTAATTTTGATGACGTTGATGAACAAATTGATGTCTTGTGGAATTCTCAAACTAATATAGATAGAAAGTAGGATTTTGTAATGAAATATATGATTGGTGTAGATATTGGTACAACGAGTACTAAAGCTGTTATTTATGATAGCGAAGGGAACTTTTTGAAAAAACATAATATAGAATATCCAATGACGACCCATGAGATTGGCGTTGCAGAAGAAAGTCCTGCAGAAATATTCGACGCTGTACTATTTACAGTAAAAAAAGTGATTAGAGAAGTTGGTGCTAAGCCAGAAGAAATCAAATTATTAAGTTTCAGTAGTGCGATGCACAGCTTGATAGCAATGGATAAAGACAATCAGCCATTAACTGAATGTATCACTTGGGCAGATAATAGAGCAAGTGAATACGCAGATAAGATAAATAATGAACATAATGGATTAGAAATATATAAAAGAACAGGTACACCTATTCATCCAATGTCTCCATTATCAAAAATTTATTGGTTAAAACATGAACATGCTGATATATTCAAGAATACTGAGAAATGGATAGATATTAAGACTTATGTATTCTATCAATTATTTGAAACTTACGTTATGGACCACTCAATTGGTTCAGCGACAGGTATGATGAATTTGAATACATTAAATTGGGATAAAGATGTCTTATCCTTGCTTGAAATTAGTGAAACACAATTACCTGAATTAGTGTCAACAACACATATTATGAAACAAGTTAAAAAGAATTATGCTGATATTATGGGCATCAATGAAGATACACCGATAGTAATCGGCGCTTCAGATGGTGTATTGTCCAATTTAGGTGTTAATAGCTATCGTGAAGGAGAAGTAGCTGTAACGATTGGAACGAGCGGTGCTATTAGAACAATTATTGATAAACCAAAGACAGATGATAAAGGTAGAATATTCTGTTACGTATTAACAGAAGATCATTATTGTATCGGAGGACCGGTGAATAACGGTGGTGTCGTTCTAAGATGGTTAAGAGATGAATTGTTAGCAAGTGAAGTTGAAACAGCTAAAAGACTTGGCGTTGATTCATATGATGTCTTAACTAAGATTGCAAGTAGAGTAAAACCTGGGGCAAATGGTTTGTTATTCCATCCATATTTAGCTGGTGAAAGGGCGCCACTTTGGAATGCGAATGCAAGAGGTAGTTACTTTGGTTTGACACTGTCTCATAAAAAAGAACATATGATACGTGCTGCGTTAGAAGGTGTTCTACTTAATTTATATACAGTATATCTCGCTTTAATAGAAGTGATGGATAAAGCACCTGAACAAATTAAAGCAACAGGTGGATTTGCTAAAAGTGAAGTATGGCGCCAAATGATGGCAGATATATTTGATACTTCCGTTGAAGTACCAGAAAGTTACGAAAGTTCTTGTTTAGGTGCTTGTATATTAGGATTAAAAGCTATTGGGGAGATAGAGGATTTTGAAGTTTTAAGCGAAATGGTCGGTAAAACATATCAACATGAACCTAACCAAGAGAATGTCGATATTTACCAATCGTTAATCCCAATTTACATCAATTTAAGTCGTAAATTAAATGAAGAATACGATTTAATTTCAGAATTTCAATCAACACATTCATAAGGAGATGTTTATATGTTTTCAGAAATTGCACCATTATTAATTGTAGCACTTGCAATTGTAATATTATTAGGTTTAATTATGTGGCTAAAACTTAACACATTTGTATCTCTGATTATCACGGCTATGTTAACAGGTATTATGCTTGGTATGCCACTAAGCAAAGTCATTGGTACAATTGAAACAGGAATGGGATCTACACTCGGTCACATTGCTTTAATATTTGGTCTCGGAGCTATGTTAGGTAAGTTACTAGCAGACGGAGGCGGTGCAACTAGAATTGCACATACATTGATTAATAAATTTGGTCAAAAACGCATTCAATGGGCAGTTGTAACAGCATCATTTATTATTGGTATAGCATTATTCTTCGAAGTAGGGTTAGTATTATTAATTCCGATTGTCTTTACAATTGCTAAAGAGTCTAAAGTTTCAACATTATACTTAGGTATTCCAATGACAGCTGCATTATCTGTTACGCATGGATTTTTACCACCTCACCCAGGTCCAGTCATGATCGCTAAAGAATTTGGTGCAGATATTGGTCAAGTATTACTATTCGGCTTTATTGTTGCAATACCAGTAACGATTATTGCAGGTCCTATTTTTACAAAATTTGCGAAAAAAGCAATTCCAGAAGCATTTACTAAGTCAGGTGACTTAGCTTCATTAGGTAAACAAAAAACATTCAATATAGACGAAACACCTAGCTTCGGAATTTCTGCTTTAACAGCTTTATTACCTGTATTCATTATGCTTATTTCTACTATTGTAGATTTATTAACAGGTTCACCAGAAAACCCACAAGGTATTTTAGGTTTTATTAGTTTTATTGGTGAAGCGGGTACTGCAATGTTAATTTCAGTATTATTTGCTATTTATTCAATGGGACTTAAACGAGGATATAAAGTTACAGAAGTTATGGATACATTAACAAATGCCATTTATCCAATCGGTATGATGCTCTTAATCATCGGTGGCGGTGGAGCATTTAAGCAAATATTAATTGATGGTGGCGTAGGTAAAACAGTTGAGTCACTATTTACAGATACTGCAATGTCTCCAATATTATTAGCTTGGATTGTTGCAGCAGTACTAAGATTAGCATTAGGTTCTGCTACAGTTGCTGCGATATCAACAGTTGGTATTGTTATGCCATTATTAGAATCATCAGATGCTAATTTAGCATTAGTCGTATTAGCAACTGGTGCTGGTAGTGTAATCGCGTCACACGTGAATGATGCAGGTTTCTGGATGTTTAAAGAATATTTCGGTTTAACGATGAAAGAAACATTCTTATCATGGACGCTTCTTGAAACAGTTATCTCAGTTTCAGGTATTATCTTTATACTATTTATAAGTCTATTTGTTTAAAATATTTAAATATGAATATTAAAACCTCCAAATCTGTTTATTTAAAGATTTGGAGGTTTTGTTATGTGATTTTATTTGATGTTACTGTGCTTGCATTTCTTTAATTCTTTTAATATCTACTCTAATTAGGAATGAAATCGCTAAAGCTACGACAAAGAATGCTGCGAAAATATATAAAGTTGCCATGTAACTTTGTGTAACTTCTCTGACAGTTGCCGATATAAAAGGTCCAACCAATCCAGCTGCTGCCCATGCCGTTAATATATAGCCATGTATGGCACCGAGTTGTTTCGTACCAAATATATCACCGATATAAGCGGGGATAGAAGCGAAACCACCGCCATAACAAGAGATGATGATGAATAGAATAATTTGAAACAGCATTGGACTATCTACGATTGGTAACCATAAGAATAATGCGATTTGAATGACAAAGAAAATTGTATAGACATTTGTTCTGCCAATAAAATCAGAAATACTTGCCCAAATGAGTCGTCCAAGTCCATTAAACACACCGATAATACCAACCATTGTCGCGGCTTTGGCAGGTGTTAAGTTTACAATTTCTTGTGCCATTGGACTTGCTACTGATAAAATCGCTATACCACAAGTAACATTGATAAAGAGCATTAACCATAAATAATAAAACCTTTTAGTTCTAACGGCCTCATTGGCAGACATTTGAACTAAGTCTGGCTTTTTCTTTTTATCCTTTTGAGGATTAAAACTATTAGGTCTATAATATTCTGGTGGTCTTTCTAAATATAAACTAGAGATCAGCATGATAATACAATACACGACTGCTAAAATAATAAAAGTCGATACAAGATTAAAATGTGTAATGAGAAATTCTATAACTGGACTGGCAATCATTGATGCGAATCCAAATCCCATAATTGCTAATCCTGTAGCCATACCACGCTTATCGGGGAACCATTTTACTAATGTAGATACAGGTGCAATATATCCAACACCAAGCCCAATACCTGATAACACACCATATCCTAAGTAAAGTAAGGGCAAGCTCTCGACGGAAATCGCATAACTAGAAAGTAACAATCCTGAGATGAAAAATATCGTAGAAACGAGTCCGGATAAACGTGGACCAAATTTCTCAACGAAATGTCCCATAAAAGCTGCAGAAAGCCCTAAAAACAATATTGCAATACTAAATATTCTTGATACTTCACTTAATGTAAAACCTAAATCATTTTGAATATGTTTCGTAAATACACTCCATGAATAAACAGATCCTATTGAAATATGTATTCCAACAGCTGCAACAGCAATTAGCCACCTGTTTTTAATTTTCTTGTTCATCAAATTCCCCCTATAGTAATTGTGTCCAATTGATGTCATTATAGCTAAATTCAGAATATTCAGCAATCAAAATTTTAAAAAGTGTCATTATTCAACAGTTAGGCAGCTTTATTGCATGTTGATTTAATCGTCTTTTTAACAGTTAGGCATGCCTAACTGTTAAAAAAATAGTTGTAAAATACACTTAAGAAATGAAATATTTGAGTTAAGAATGAATCAACAAAAATTCCTATCTCACTGATATACTTTAGTCATAGATAACACAACACGAAGCACAATCCATTCAATTCCTCAAAACTATTTCGTATATGTTTTTTCATGATTGTAAATGACTTTGTGTAGAACGTGTTTTGATAGTTATCTGTAATTGTAACGTTGAAATGGATCATAAAATGATTCAAGATATTTTTATAAAGTTTCCCGGCTTTATAAAAATACATGTTTCCTTAATTAATAACCCTTCCCCGAAAAGCGCTCGTTAATTCCCGGACGAGCGCTTTTCACATGCCCAAATTTAGATGTTAACTTTGATAACATGAATTTTCTGTTTTTAATGATTTGAAGTATAGTTATATTAGTAGCCATGGGGATGGCGAGAAATTCTCCTAAGTTGAATAGGGGCACACATACATAAATAAGGCTCGGACTGAATGTCCGAGCCTTTGTACGTCTGATTATGAGATTGAACTAACGATTGATTCATATACGTCATCCCAAAATTCTGTTTTATTTTGATAAGTTTCATGGATGCTATGATGTACTTCTTTTTCTTTTTCAGCATATGTTGGATCGTCTTTACTTGGTAAATCTTTACGAATATTTTCTACAAATTTTTGGACGCTGATTGCTCTTGGTCCCCAAACATGTTCTTGTTCATGCTTTTCATTTAAAAATACAAAAATAGGTATAGAGCGAGCAGTACCGTTTGTTAAGTATTGATCAATTAAATTAGTATCTTCATCACGATGGAAAGCTTTCACTTCAATATTAGCGTAATCAGCAATGTTTAATAGAACAGGTATGTTCATCATTGCATCTCCACACCAATCTTCAGTAATAACAAGTACTTTATAATTTTTATCTTTAATTTTATCTAATCGTTCGTCATTTTTAGGTAATTGGAAAGATTGATAAATATCGAGTAATTGCTCTTTATTTGTGGTCATCTCATTAACATATTCTTTAATGGGTTGTGCCTGTTCATAGTATGTAGCTAACTTTGTCATTATAAAAATCCCCCTTTTATATACTTAATATTATAACAATTCTGAAATATTTCGCAAAGTACAATACTTTAAAATGAATAATTAATCTACAGCATTATCGATTATTGTAAATGTCTTATTATCAACATTTAATTCAGCTTGTACACCGTATGGAATAATGCATTTTGGTTCATTATGTCCAAAACTAGCATTATAAAAAACAGGCATATCTTCTTGATGCCACTCTTTTAACATTTTAACCCAGACTTCTTTATATTCTTCATAATATACATCGTCTTGAGGTCTTCCGATAATAACGCCATTAATTCTATCAAAAATACCCATAGAACCAAATGCGCGAACATAATCTTCCATCAACCATGGTGGAGCATGAACTTCAGCAGTCTCAATGAAAAGAATAGCACCATCAAAGACATCTTTATTAGGGAACACATCAGTTGCTTTTAATGAATGGAATAATTCCATACAACCGCCAATAAGATGTCCTGTAGCTTTGCCAGAACCATTTAGAATTTCATATCCGTTATTATCAAAAGATTCTCGATAGATACTTTTGTTCTTTTCATCCCACTGTAAACCGTATTTTCTAATTTGTGGTGAAGTAGGTACATTACCAACAACACCATTTTGGAACCACGTTTGATTGATCGATTGAACAGTGTAGTCATCCATTTGAACATTTTCTGCAAAATCCGTTAATAACAATGGCCCATAGAAGCTAGAAACACCTGCTTGATAAAACATAAAATGAAGTGCAGTCGTGTCAGAATATCCACTGAAAATTTTAGGATTATCCTTAATAATATTTAAGTCTATGTATGGCCATAATCGTACAGAATCATCTCCACCTAGTGTACAGATAATGGCTTTAACTTCTGGATCTTGTAGTGCTTGATGTAAATCTTCTACTCGTTTTTCTGGATGGTTATATGTGAAGTCAGCGCCTTTTAATGCGTGTGGCATGACTTTGACATTTAATCCGAACTCATCTTTTAATCTTTGTATACCAACTTCAGTTCTCCATAATATGTCTTTTTCGCCAGCTAAACCTGATGAAGGAGAGACAATTGCTACAGTGTCACCTTTAGAAAGCTTACTCGGTTTAATTAATTCTTTCACATCATTACCCCCTTATTTCTATGTTGAAATTAGTATAGCATATGGGTATAACTTGAAATCAAATAATTCAAATGATAATATAAGTTTGTTTGTAAAAAGAATGGTAAAATAATGAATAATGTAAGGTTAACTTCAGAATATAAGGGGTATTTCTATGGATAAAATAACCTTCCTTAATTACCTTGAGGATGAATTATCTCGACTGCCTAAAGTAGAGCGAGATAAAATAATGTACGAATATGAAACGAAATTTTTTGAATCAGAAGATGAACAAAGTTTGATACAAGAACTTGGTGAACCTAAAGCAATTGCCAAGAAAATATACGCAACAAGTGCCATTCATGATGCTGAGCTATCACCCAATTTTAAGAATGTATTTCAAGCAATTTTAGCGACATTAGGGTTGAGCTTTTTTAGTATATTTTTTATTATTATTCCATTTCTTATCATTGCCTTTTTACTTCTCATCGTAGTCGTAATCGGCGCTTTAATGATGTTAGGTCCTATCGTTAGTGTGATCAATGTATTTGTTCACGGTTTTTATTGGGTAGATATTACAAATATCATTTTTTCAATCTCTTTCTTAGGATTAGGACTTATGTTGTTAGTAGCAGGGCTTAAATTAATAGAAGTGAGTTACAAAGGTATCTTAAAATATTTAAGATGGTGTGTGAAACTCGTTAAGGGGCGTGCTGAATCATGAAGAAGTTATTTTTATCTGGTCTAGGCATCTTCTTAATTTTTGGCATTTTAGGAACGATACTATGGTTCACGGTTAATAATAAATATGAAAAGCAAGAAACATATGAAAAAATATATAAAAACAACCAAGTTGAACAAGTTATCGTGAATGGGCAAAATACAAATGTTGAAGTTAAGAAAGGGAAATATTTAGGTATTAAATATAATGGTAATCAAGACGTTAATGCGAGCATAGAAAATAATTTATTGCATTTTACGGAGAGAGAAAATAAATACAAATTTAATGCCAACTTTATTCCATTTAGAAAAACCATTAATCACTTAGTAATCACTTTGCCACCTAAAAATTACGAATCATTTAACATTACAACGAATACAGGAAACATTTCAGTTCGTGATGCTAAAAGTAACAATAGTAATATGATAACGGACACAGGTGACATTGTTTATCAAAATGTAAACTTGAAACATGCTAAAGCGATGACAGACTTAGGAAGCGTTAAAGTTAAACATTCGGATTTAACGGAGTTTACAGGTGAAATCAAAACAGGTAATATATCTGTCGATAAAAGTAGTCTCGTCAATAGTGAAATGATTACATCTCTTGGTAATATTAATATTAGCCAACTTAAAAATGAATGCGATATTAAATCATCAACAGAAGACGGAGATATTTCAATTTCTTATATGAATCCACCTAAGAATACTTTGTTACAACTACAATCTGAATCAGGCAATACAAAAATTGAAAATAAAGCATTTAATGGCGAAAAAGTAGGGAAAGGGAAACACGTTATTGAAAGTTATACAGATAACGGAGATATTTATATAAAATAATATAGAAATAGGCTGAGACTTCTAAGTCTCAGCCTATTTTCATTCACTCACTAGCAAATAGAATGTCTGAATCAATCTGACCTGTTATTGTTGGGAGGGTAATGGATTTACCATCTAACCATTCTTTGAAATCAAATGTATGTATGGTACCATTTTCACCAAGTGCAATTTTCATTTTTAATTGGCTAGGTATGTATGCTGATGTATGTATCGTACCCGACCAACTTTTGAATAACTTGCTGTATATTTCATACTGAGGATCATTAAAATATCGAAAAGCATCTTGTAAAGACATTTCGTCATTTGTGATTTGGTCGATTCGATTATATCTTTCGACAGACTCTTTAATATAATTTCGATTCTCATGACTTAATATTTCAAAATGATTAGTACATAAATTGTTTTGTTTAGTAACAACTTCTCTAGGTGTCGCTTCTATAGTAATTCTTTTGTTTGTTTTATCCATTAAAATATAGCTAAAAGAGCTACGGTGAGGAATTTCATTTAATAGTCTAACAGCATCATCGATATCTTTACATGTTTCTAAAATCAATCTTCCAATCATATAGCAAACAAATCCATCACCAGGTTTTTTACGATGCATAAAATTATAGCCCATCGCTAAACCATGTTCATTCATGCCATCCATTCTGCCTGTTACTCTGGAAGTAGGGCCGATTTGTGCATATCCACCATCTGTAGGTTGGAATAGACTAAATCTTCCATCATATGTAGCAGGACTATAATCATAGTTTCTAACCATATAATCTTCTCCTAAGAAGATGGAACAACCACTATCTTTAGCATATACTCTATAATGACCATAGTTTAACAAGATTGTTTCTAACGGAAATTTTAATGTATCTTGAATACCCATTAGTTCGTCCCAAATTTTTGGTGCGAATTTTTGATATATATTTTTTGTTTCATCTATATTAATATCGAAGCGGGGTCTTCTAATTCGCCATTCTTTTTCTCTATTTTGCAACATTTTAGTAGACTTTAACCATTCTGCTTGGGCAACACCATAATCATAATGGTTACCTCTAAATTCTAATGTTTGCATCTTAACATTTTGCACAGTATCACTCCTCTTATATTTATTTTGATTGAACTTATGTACTTTGTCACGTAAATCCTCTCATATAATTGGAAATATGATGTTAAAGAGATTGTAATAATCGCTTAACCTATGTAATTTATTACCATGTTATATTTGAATTACCAATTATCTCACTGATTATGTGAGAAGGGGGTATTTAAAATGTGGAATCAAGGATATATTTACGTAAAGAAAATATGGCAAGAATGGTATAGAAGATAATCTATTAAATGACGCTTATAGAACAGCTAGAATATATATTTTTGAAATAAAGGAGCAAGAGACAATTTAATGTCTCTTGCTCCTTAATATTTATATTTGATCTGTTGATGTTGTATAAGACTGCGCTTTGTTAGTCTTTTTAGTTTGGTTAGACCATATAATAGCAATTGTAGGTCCAGTGATTAAGTGGATAAAGCTGAATATTGCACCTGGAACAGCGGATAAGGGATTGAAATGTGCTGTTGCTAGTGACACAGCAAGTCCAGAATTTTGCATACCAACCTCTATTGAAATGGCACGTTTATCTGGTCGGTTAAGTTTGAATAATTTCGCTAATAGGTATCCGATTGTTAAACCACAGACATTATGCAATAACACAACGCCAAACATAATTAGACCAGTTTCAATGATTTGTGATTTATTACCTGCAACTACGCTTGCAAGAATAAGTGAAATAGATACTACCGAAATAATAGGTAAAATATCAATAGATTTTTCAGCTACTGGTTTAAAGAATCTTTGGACGATAAAACCTAATATAATTGGGATCAATACAACTTGAACTACTGATATAAACATAGATGCAAATGATACTTGTAACCATTCTCTTGCGAATAAATATATTAAACTAGGTGTAACAATAGGTGCTAATAATGTAGACACAGTTGTGATAGAAACGGATAACGCAGTATTTGCTTTAGCTAGATAGCTAATAACATTTGATGCAGTTCCACCAGGACAACAACCTACTAAGATAACACCTAATGCTACGTCAGGACTTAAATTAAGACCTTTAGCGATTAAATATGCAGTAACAGGCATTACAGTATATTGAAGAATAACACCAATTAACACACTTTTAGGAGATTTAAATACTTCTTTAAAATCATTTGTAGAAATAGTCATGCCCATTCCAAACATTACAATTCCTAATAAATAAGGAATGTAAGGTGCTATTTGAGCAATGATATTTGGGAAGCTAAAGCCTAACACTGCTGCCAAAAGCATCCAAAATACAAATGTTTTATTGATAAACTGACTGAATTTCTTAATATTACTCATATATACACCTTCCAATTAAATAATAATCAGAATATTAACAATAATACAAAAATTTTTCAATACTTTATTTGATTTAATTATTTATTTTGCATATTAATGATGAAATGATACATATATGAAGTGAAATTATACTAAAATATCTATATATCGATAATATCTCACTTAGAAAAGGATAATATCTTTTATGTATTTTAAATATTATGTTATGATGAAAGAGGTAGAAAATGATGAATGAGGTGACTTCAATGGATTGTATTAAAGGGATATTCAAATTCTTTTTCATCTTAATTGCTATAACAACAGTTGCTGTTGGGGCAGGTATTGCTGTCTTAGCATTTGTATTTAAAAAAGACTTTGAAGAATTAGAACAAAAAACAAAAGAAATTGTATCTGAAATCGAATCTAATAATTAAAATAAAGGAGCAATCACAATATTCCTGTGATTGCTCCCTTTCTTATATTTTAAAATTAGGAGGGTTTATATTTGCGATATGAGCGTAATGTTTTAATATCCCCAAGACTAGAAAATGACAAGTGTCATCAATTAAAAGCTTTATCTCATAATCTCAAAGTACCGAGCAAAGATGAATTATATGCCATACTTGAAAGCATTGAATATGACCAACCATTTTTAAAATCGATTACAATTGGAACGAGTAATGAAAAAGAGATGATTAATACAGCATTTCATTTAAAAGCTATCATAGAGTATATGTGGTACGAACGAAAAAAATCTGAAGTATATGTTAATATCGTCATTTGGAAGAATCATGTTGGTTCTTCTAAAAAGTATGTGGATAAATTTATGAAGTATGAACCAGATGCGTGGATAATATTAGGATCTCATATAGGCTTCTGCAATTTGTTAAAAAGATTATATAGATTTGAAAGTTGGGATGCTAATCGAACATATTGTTCAAATGCGTTGTTGTCCCAATTGATGTTTCAAATCGTAGGTGAAAAGTACTTCGAACATATTAATAGTATTAACCATCTCGGTAAACCAATTATAATTGAAGACGGTAAAATCATTTCAAAATACAATGCTATTGTTTAGACCGCTTCTTTTTGAATATAAAAAATAGAATTGATGCAATACATATGAGTAATGCACTTATTAAATAATTTAAGTAATGTTTTGAACTTTGACCAGTTTCAGGAAGCTTTGATGTTTCTGATTTGGTCTTTTTTTCTTTATTAGTGTAATCGTTAGTAAGTTTATTAGGGTTTGGAATTAAAGAGTCTTTAATGACTGAGATTTGGTATTTCTGATTTTGACTTGGAATTTGATTAGAATTCGGATTATCTGTAATTTGACTTTGATTTTGTTGTACTTGATCTATTTGAGTATGTTGATTTGTATTTTGCTCAAAAGTTGAAGTAGTCTTATCGTCAGAATTAAATGTATAATATTTATCCTCTCCTAGTGTAATCGTTGAATGGCTATCTATGCCGTTAATCTTCACATTAAATTTAGTAGACTTAAGAAATGTAGTGGGTATATTGATTGTAGTATTACCGTTTTGATCTGTTATGCCAGAAAGTTCTTGCTTATCTGCAATGAGTTTAACTTCCACATTATTTAAAGGGTGATAGGTTTTTGAAAGTACATTAATTGAAATGGATTGATTATTTGTATTCGTTATATTGCGTTGGTTATTGCTAGAAGAAGTCAATCTATATAACTTGTTAGGTTCAACAGTAAAAATTTGATTATTTGAAGTGGTTAAAGTGTAGTGAGGCTTAATATTCTTATTAGGAATTTCTATAAATGCTAAACCATCAGATTTAGTTGTTAAAGATTTAACTTCTTGGTCTAAATGTAATTGGAAAGTTTCATTTGATATCGGGGTATTATCAGAAGCATAAAATTGAAAGCCAATAGGTGTCATATCATTATTAGCGTGTGCAGTTCGTGACGTATTGAATGATGTAGCGACCATACATACAATACTAAATAAAAAGATTGGGAAAGGTTTCATATTGACCTCCTTTCATCTCTTAAATAATTAGATGATCATCTGATATCATTATGCCATAAACACTATAGATATTCCACTATTATTTTATGTATTTTATATAAAATTTTTAACACAACTAAAATCTTCCTATATATATATCATTCAAAATTTTTGAGAATGGGTGCTTGAATCTTTTTGCAAGTGATAAAATAAAAGAGTAAAATATAATCAGAACGAGCATAATCTAAAAGGGGATGTCTTATATGAAATGTGCAAGTTGTAATCAAGAAATGGTAGATGATCTTCGTACGAATGTTCCAGGTACTCTAGTTGATGTTAGATTAATAAAAGAAGAAGAAAATGAAGATATTTTAAACAAAGCGATTGCAATACCAAAAGCAGCAGTATGTTTACAATGCGGCGAAGTAAAATATTACATAGAAGATATTGAATCATTTAGAAATGCTATAAACCACGAATAAAATGTGAATAATGTGAATAATGAATAAAAAACAGCGTACATTTGAAATAAATCATGTACGCTGTTTTGTTTATATTTTTTTAATATTTCGTACAGATGCATAACAATGCTCACCATTACTAAAATATACTGCCCGATCTTTCGTGTTAATGGTATCAACGTTATTACGATTAATGACATAACTGTTATGGCATCTAAAGAAGCGGTCATCTAAATTAGATAAATCTTTTAAACTTCCATAGAACTCAATTTGTCTATTGTCTAGATGTGCTATTAGTCGATGTGATTTTGATGATGACTCAAAGAACATAACATCATCATACTGAACATAGACAGAATTGCTACCTCTCGTTAATTCTATCTTTTCAACGTTTGTATTTTTTGAAAGCATACCTAATCTTATGTATGCAGTGTCTAAACAATCTAACACTCTTGTCTTCAGTTGATCTGGATCATCCTTAAAAATAAAATCCATTGCAGCAACTTTATAAACAAATGTTAAATAAGTCAGTTCACTGTGACTTGTGACAAAAACAATATTACCAATAGGGTCATACTTACGTATCTCACTTGCCAATGTAATACCATTAATATCAGCGTCTAATTGAATATCTAAAAAGTAACAACCTATATCATTTGAAGATTTAACGTGATCCAACAACTCATATGGATCACGTGTTGCAAGTTCAATAGACATTTCTTTTTCTTCAATCATAATATAATTATTGATAATCGTCTGCATGCGCTCTAATTGTTTGGGGTCATCTTCACAAATGATGATTTTCATTGAATCACTTCCTCATTGCTATCATTTAAAATTTCAAGCTTTTGAATAAAGTATTGATTATTAATAAAAGTATCTAAGAAAACATGGTCTGTCTTCTCAGTGATTTCTTTCAACGTAGTTAACCCAATACCACGCTTACGACCTTTAGTAGAATAATGATTTTCAAATAGTTTATGTACCTTAGGCGTATCTTTTGAACATTTATTCATGAATACAAGTAAAATCGATTTCTCATTTTTAATAAATGCAATTTGAATCGTTGGATTATCAACAAACTCAGAAGCCTCAATTGCATTATCCATAATGATGCCGATACATCTACTTAATTCAACAATGTTCATATTTATATGATCAATCTGTTCAGTAATCTCAACACTAATATTGATATTCTGTTCCTGAGATTGAATAATTTTCGTTGTTAATAATCCCTTAATTTCTCTAACATGTAAATTTTGAAGACCATTAATTTTTATCGCATTTAATTTCATATCATCATGAAGATGTGCAATATTTTGGTCAAAGTATGTTCTCAAACCGTCCATATCATCTTCTCTAATATATTCAGATAAAGTCGCTAAAATATTTACATAATCATGACGAAACTTACGCATCTCATTATTAATCTGCTCAATCTGCAAAGTATACTTATAATACTGATTGATTTCTTTCTTCGTACGTTGCAATGCCATCTCTCTAATAACTGTGAAAGAAATTAAAATAATAAAAATAGCAGCAACACATACATAGATCACATAAAATAAAGTTTGGAATTCAAACTCTTTTTCAGTATTGTAAGACTTTGGCATGTACACGTAGAACACCGTAAAAGAAAGACCTAAAAACGCTGCTAACAATAGTAGGTAGATACGGTTGTTATATAAATAACTTAATTTAAGTCTATTCATTAATTGTCTTATTAATAATGCTAATGTAATAGATATTGTTGAATGAATGACTGTATATATTAATAGAAAAAGTAAAAATGTATCTATACTATCAATAATATATTTTGTAAATAAAATGGATAAATAATCTGAAACTACAGATATAATAATGACAAGTAATGTATTAATTACACCAAACAACTTAAATTTTCTATAGAAAAACACAAAATAAAATAAGCAAACATATGTAATAGCACCTACTCCAAATATATAATAAAAAGTAAGTGAAGGGATTATGAAGCCTATTAATAAGACTCCATAATCCCTTTTGTTGTATCGGTAATTTTGTGTTATAGAAAGTAAAATTGTGAACAATACTACTTGGAGTAATCCAAAAGGTAAAGATTCTATACTAGAAAGCGAGTCCATATATTACACTTCCTTAATAATAACTTATTGTTTTTCTTTTAATAATTCTGCTGGTACTTCTGTTTCATCTAAAAATGCTGTACAACCTCTAATTACCGCTTTTTCACCGATTGCTGAAAGGATATTTGATACTGATTTTGAAAATAGGCTAGATAATAAATTCATGATAATGTTTCCTCCTCTTTGTAAAATATAGGTAATAGTGATACTGCTTCAAAGATTAATCCTAAACATATTAATTGTTGATAGGGTTCTTTAAGGAATAAAGTTAATACTATCAAAATTGTTGCTGCTAGGATTGATCTTAGTTTAAGTCCTTTTTTCCATTTGCCTAATATTGGGTGTTTCTTTGTTTGCATTGGTGCGTACTTTATAATGATAAGATAACCGACTAACGCTATGGCTAAGAATGGCCAGTAGGGTATGTTGGTATTTATGATTATGAGTGGTGCAACGACAAACATGATTAGGCTTTGTATCGTACATAGAAAAGTGGACTTAGCGTGCGCGCCAAACGCGAAATATCGAATGGCAAAATAACTAAGATGTACAATAAGTGTGTATAAAAATATATGGCATAGAAGGGCAGCGCCGTATATAACTATGGTCTTCATCATATTCCCTACAAATACTTCTAGTCCATACTTTACCTTTAAATAACTAACATGATCTAGATTATTTGAATTTTGAAGACTTGCAGCAATTTTATCTATTTGTGTTTGGACAGGTTGATACATAGCGCCCCTCCTTCATTATGATTATAGAACATATTGATTTACATTTTACTTCTTTTGCCTAACTGTATTATTTCAATGCCTAACTGTTTGAATTTATAATATATTTGTATTTTAACATAATTTTAATGCAGTTAAGAACTTAAATTAACGACTTAGGGAAAATATAAAATTCTATTATTGAAATACTATAATATATTTAGTGAATATTTAATTTTTTATGATAAATTAAAAAGTTTAAATATAAAGGAGGATCCTTTATGGCAGGCGATATCGTCAATGCTATTTGTAGTATTTTTAATTGGTTAGTGGAACTTTTTAATGGGTTGTTTACTTAACTATCTGCTGTGTTTGATACGTGGTTATTCATATAATAAATATTTTAACGTGTACCATTGGGTATGCGTTTTTATTATAGTTATTGAGCGTTTTCATGTAGAATGATATTAAAGAACAAATTAGGGAGGAATTTAATTTTATGAAAACGAAAGGTTATATTGGTAGTTATACGAAGAAAGATGGTAAAGGGATTTATCGTTTTGATGTTGATGAGAATGATCAAACAATCGAGAAGGTTGAAGTTGGTTACGAAGTTGAAGCATCTACATATTTAACACAACATGGTCAATTTTTATATGCGATTAAAAGAGATGGCGATGATTGTGGTGTTGCAAGTTTTAATATCAATGCAGATGGTAGCTTAACATATATAAATGATTGCTTAGCTTCACAAGAAGGAACGGGTTGTTATATTTCAGTTTCTGAAGATGGTCAATATTTATTTGAAGCTGTATATGGAAGTGGTTATGTAAGACTTTATAAATTAAACGCTGAAAATGGCGAAATTATTGAGTTAATAGATGTGTATAAAGGTGAAGGTCATGGACCAAATGAAGCAAGACAAGAAGCTAGCCATATACACTTTGCAGAACAGACACCAGATTTAGATTATATCGTTACAGTTGATTTAGGTGCAGACGTGATTAGAACATTTAAATTCTCTGATGAAGGATTGGAATTATATGAAACATTAGAAGTTCAAGCTGGAAGCGGTCCAAGACATATTGCATTCCATCCAAGTGGTGTTTACGCATACTTAGTGAATGAACTAAGCAATACGATTCAAGTGTTATCATATAAAAATGGTGTATTTGCAACAATCAGTCCAGCACTATTAACGATTCCAGAGGACTTTGATTTAAACTCACAAGTTGCTGCTGTTAGATTAAGTCATGATGGACAGTTTATTTATGTTTCAAATAGAGGACATAATAGTATAGCTGTTTATAAAATATTAGGTGATGGTGCAAATGTTGAATTGGTTGAAATTGTAACGAGTGGTGGAACGTGGCCAAGAGATTTAAATATTACGCCAAGTGATTCATTTATAGTTGTTGCACATGAACATTCATATAATTTAGTATTATTTAGTCGAAATAAAGAAACTGGTAAGCTGACAGAAATAGAGAACGAACAAAAAGCTGCAGAAGGCGTTTGTGTTCAATTTATATAATGGTAGGTGATGAACGTTGAAAATAGCACTATATCAGATGCATGTAATACCTGGAGAGCCAGAAAAAAATATCGAAAAAATTAATCAATGGTTAGATGAATTAGATGATGAAATTGACATAGCAGTGTTACCTGAAATGTGGAACACTTCTTATCGATTAAATGAGTTAACTGAACTTGCTGATGAAGACGGTCAAAGAATTTTACCTTTCATAGAGCGAAAAGCAAAAGAAATCCATAAACATATTGTGGCTGGTTCAATTGCATACAAAAAGGGAAATGAAATTTATAATCGAACAATTGTCGTCAATAACGAAGGAAAGTGTATTAATACTTACGACAAAGCACATCTCGTGCCAATGTTTAATGAGCATCATTTCTTAACTTCAGGAAGTAAGAAATCAACTGTATATGAGTTAGATGAAATAGAGATGGGAACGATTATTTGTTATGATTTAAGATTCCCAGAATTAACGCGTTCATTAGCTTTAGAAGATGCAAAAGTAATTTTTGTTCCGGCACAATGGCCGAAATTAAGAATTGATCATTGGAAAGTATTATTACGTGCTAGAGCAATTGAGAACCAAGTGTATATTATTGCTTGTAATAGTGTGGGTACTTGTGATGAAAATGAGTTTGGTGGGCACAGTTTAGCATATGCACCAGATGGCACATTAATTGATAGTTTATACTATGAAGAAGATACATTAATCGTTGATATAGACTTTGATTCGCAAGAAAAAATTCGTGAAGCCATTCCTATTTTCAATAGTTTAAGAACAGATTTATATTAGGTAGATGTAGTTAGAGACTGGGATATTATATGATATTCCAGTCTCTTATTATCTTGCAAATGTCATATTGAACATTTGTAGAAAAAGTATAAAATCAATTATAAGACAGAAAATGGTTAAGGCATGGAGATGATTTATTTGGAAAGTAGTGTAGCAGTCCAATTTAAAAATGTAGAATATGAAATAGAACGGTCACTAATTTTAAAAGGTGTTACAGGTGCCATTTATAAAGGTAAAATTACTTCTATAATCGGGCCATCAGGTGCAGGAAAATCAACACTGCTCTCTTTAATTAATTTATTAAAGTCTAGTACAAGTGGCGAAATATTCATTGATCAACAATCTATTGAAACATATAATCCAATGGAACTTAGAAGAAAAGTTCAGTTAGTTTCTCAAGAAGCAACGATGATTAAAGGAACTGTAAAAGATAATTTAGAACTGCCATTAATACTACAAAATAAAAAAATGACAGATGAAGAAGCTAAATATTATTTGAAAATAGTCGATTTACCAGAAACTTTTTTGAATAAAAATAGTAAAGAATTATCAGGTGGAGAAAAACAAAAGTTATCTCTAGCCCGATCACTTGTTAATAAACCTAAAGTGATATTGCTAGATGAAGTGACATCGGCATTAGATAGAAACTCTAAACGTGCAATTGAACAACTATTGCAAAAAATTATTAAAGAACACGAAGTTACGATGATATGGATTACACATGATATTAACCAAGCCTTTAGAATGAGCGATTACATATGGGTTATGATCAATGGAGAAGTTGAACTAGCTGATACAGTTGAAAATGTTAAAAATTCAGAACAACCAAAGGTCAGAAGCTTTATAGGAGAAAAATTAATATGAGTATAACATCAATCGTGTTAATGTTTGTTTTTATTATTATTCCAATAGTAATTTCGAAAAGTTTTAATCTAGGATTAGAGAAAGATACTTTAATTGCAGCTATTCGATCATTTGTTCAACTGTTAATAGTAGGGTATATTTTACAATTTATATTTGATCAAGAAAGCCATATTTTTATCATTTTAATGGTCATGCTTATAATAGGTGCGGCAACACAAAATGCGCGAAAAAAAGGTTTGGAAATACCAGGCATCACATGGAAATTATTACTGGCTTTTGTAGCAATAGAAGTCATTACACAAGGTATCTTATTAGGGTTTAAAATTACGCCACCAACAGCACAATACATCATACCAATAAGTGGCATGATTGTTGGTAATGCGATGGTATTAAGTATCTTGTTCTTAAATAGATTTATGTCAGAAGTTAAACAAAATGAAAATGTGATAGAGCTTGTTCTATGTTTGGGAGGTACACCTAAACAAGCAATACATAAGCAACTGATCACTTCTATACAGTCTAGTGTTATACCAACTATAGAACAACAAAAGACAATTGGCCTTGTGCAATTACCAGGTATGATGAGTGGTCAAATCATTGGTGGGGCAGATCCAATTGAAGCGGTACTCTTTCAAATATTAATCGTATTTATGTTATTAACAAGTGCTACAATGGCGAGTGTGATATTAGGCTTCTTGTCATATCCAACTTTATTTAATAAAAAGCAGCAACTCATTGAAAGTCAGTATAAATAAAATAAGCATGTGGTTAAGACGTAAATGAATGTCTATACCATATGCTTATTTTATATGCTTAAAATTAATTGTATGGCTCTCAGTAACACTTCTGTATTACTTTTTAAACATGGCTCTAACGTATTTAGCTTTTCCTTTATAAGGTGGGAAAAGGACGCCAGTTTCTAGTTTAGTTGTTTTAAACATGATGCTCTTTTCATTGCTAAAGAGTTCAAATGAAGCTTTGCCATGATATTTACCAATTCCTGAATGACCGACACCACCAAATGGTAAGTTATGGTTACCTAAATGTAAAAGTGTATCATTGATACAACCGCCACCGAATGATATTCTTCTTACGACTTCATCAGTATGATTTTCGTCTTCACTAAATAAATATAGTGATAGTGGCTTTGGTTTATTTTTTATAAATTGAATGGCATCACCGAATGCTTCATACGTCATAATAGGTAATATTGGACCAAAAATTTCGTCTTCCATTAGAATATCATCAAATTTAACATTATCGACAATAGTCGGTTCTATATATCGGTTATCTCTGTCCGAGCTACCTCCGTAGACAATGTCTCCATTAGTTTGATTAAGTAAATTCACTAATCGATTTGTATGACGTTCATTTACGATACGGCCATAATCTTCACTATTTTGTGCTGTTGACGTATAAAACTCTCGAATAGTTGTTTGAATCGCTTTAATGAATTGTTGTTTAATCGATGCGTCGATGATGACATAATCTGGCGCGACACATGTTTGACCGGCATTAATAAATTTACCAAATGCTATTCTTTCTGCTGCTACTTTAATATTTGCAGTCTTATCAACAATTGCTGGACTCTTTCCACCTAATTCAAGTGCTACCGGAATAAGTTGTTTACTAGCTTGTTCGTACACAATTTGTCCAACTTTAGTAGAGCCAGTAAAGAATATAAAGTCGAATGGGTAAGTTAACAGTTCTTCAGTTACAGTTTGGTCGCCAGTTATACAAGATACATATGAAGGATTAAATGCTTCTTGTATAATCTTTTCTATTACAATACTAACATTTGGTGTAAGTTCTGAAGGTTTGATAACAGCACAATTTCCAGCAGCAATAGCACCAATTAAAGGTTCTATAACAAGTTGAAACGGATAATTGAACGGACCGATGATTAAGACTGTGCCATATGGTTCGTTAATTGTGTAACTTTTACCTGGAAATAAAAATACAGGTGTATTCACGTTTCTTTTACTTGCTAAACTCTTGACTTCTTTTAGCATGAAAGAGATACTTTTGTAAATGTAACCAATTTCAGTAGCATAAGATTCAACAGAATTTTTGCCTAAATCTTGTTGCAATGCTGAAATTAAGGCACTTTCATTTGTTTTAATAGATTTTCTTAGTGCTCTTAACTGTTTTTTTCTGAATTTAATATCTTTTGTTACATCACTATCAAAAAGTGATTGTAAGTTTTCGAATTGAGTCGCGATAGTCAATATGGATGTCTCCTTTATACTTCTATTGTTTATATTTTAACAATAGTTATAATTAAAAGCGAAGTGTTTATTTATGAAATTTTTATTTTAAAAAAATAACGAAAAGGTGAAATAATATGAGATTTGGATTTATAGGTACCAACTGGATAAGTGATAAATTTATAGAGAATGGTTTAGAAGTTGAATCGTTTGAACCTTATGCTGTCTATTCACGAACTGAAGAAAGAGCAGACTATTATAAGGAGAAGCATCAACTTACTGAAACGTTCACAGATTTAGAGTTATTTTGTCAATCACCTAATTTTGAAGCGGTATATATCGCATCACCTAATGCGTTTCATTTTGAACAAGCAGAATTAGCGATTAAAAATAAAAAACATGTCTTGATCGAAAAACCAGCGACAATTGTTCAAGAACAATATGAAGCATTATCTAAACTTGCTTATGAATATAATGTCACTGTTATGGAAGCGATGAAATCAACATTATTACCGCCATTTGTAGAATTTACAAATGATCTTATTGATATTGGTGAAATTAGATATGCTGATTTTCATTATCACCAATATTCTTCAAGATATGATAACTATAAAAAAGGTATCATAGAAAATGCTTTTAAACCTGAGTTAGGGAACGGCGCTTTAATGGACTTAGGTGTTTATGCAGTAGCTCCGATGATACATTTGTTTGGTATGCCACAAAATATTAAAGCAAATGGTTTTAAATTAGATACTGGAGCCGATGGACAAGGTAATGCAATATTGGATTATCATACTTTCCAAGCAACGATTAGTTATTCAAAAATATGTGACCGCCCCAGTCCTTCAGAAATAGTAGGGGAAAATGGTTATGTATTAATTGATAAAATAAGTGCTCCTTCAAATATTAAAGTATTTAATAGAGAAGGGGTATTACAGAAAGAATATAATAATGATTCACCGTTAACGATGAAAGATGAAATAATTGAATTTATTAATTGTGTACAGAATCATAAGGTAGAGTCATCTATTAATACACATCAAAGATCATTAGAAACGATTAAAGTATTAGATGAAATTAGACATCAAATTGGAGTTCAATTTAATGTCTAAAAAGTACTTCATCATTACAGCTGTGATTATTATCGTTTTACTACTCGTCGTGGTATTTATACCATTTAAACAAAATCCATCTTCCACATCAAGAGTGGTCGTTGATCACTTTAATCATAAGTATGCATTTCCGAGTTGTTATGATTACGAAAAAGCATCAAATTATATTGATGAAGTAACATATAAAGATGCTCAAGATTTAAAATATCCACCTATGAATACGTGCACAGAAGAAAAGGCAAAGCCTCAATATAAATCATTGCTTAAACGGTTATTAGAAAGTACAGAAATATAAAAAGTCCTGACGAAATGATATCATTTCGTCAGGACTTTTTGATTATTTTTTTAATACATCGTGTGTGCTTTCATCTTTAGTCATAACATCTTTAACGTACGGACAAACTGGATCAATTACTTTCTCTTCAGATCTTGCTTTTTCAATAACAACATCAACCAATTTTCTAGCAATACCTTGTCCTCGTAGTGAAGGATCTACAAAAGTATGATCGACTACAAGTGTCTTGCCATCTAAGTCTTGATACGTGATTTCTGCATCAAAATCATTCTCAGAATTGCCTACATAAAATTTGTTTGTACCTTGTTTGATTTCCATTTAAAGCACACTCCTTATAAATTATTTCCCTAATAATTCATCAATTGGTGGAACGACTTGTTTCTTACGTGAAACAACGCCAGGTAATACAGCGACATTTCCATTTAATTCAGTGTTGAATGCTTTTGTTACGACTTGTTGTTCTTTACCTAAAGCAATAGCAGTTGAGTCACTGTTTAAGATATCTGTAATAACAAATACAAATAAGTCATATTGTTCTTTAGCAATAATTGCGTTGATTTCATTTTCAACGTCTTCTTGAATTTCAAGAACTTCGTTTACATCAACAGTATTAACTTGTGCAATACGTACGACTTTATCCCCCATGTTGAATGATTTAGCATCCATATTTAAAAGGAATTCTGGTGATTTACCTTTTACTGAAGCTCCTGCTTTTAACATTTCTAAACCATATTCATTTAAATCAACATTGGCAATTTTAGCTAATGCTTCACAAGCTTGTTTATCTTGTTCTGTGCATGTTGGTGATTTAAATAGTAATGTATCAGAGATAATAGCTGAAATCATAAGACCAGCAATTTCAGGTTTAATTTCAATACCATTTTCTTCATACATTTTTTTAAGGATTGTAGTCGTACAACCAACTGGTTCAGCTCTGTAATATAATGGAGCTGCTGTTTCAAAATTGCTGATACGGTGGTGATCAACAACTATTGTAATTGTAGCATCTGTAATATCATCTGCACTTTGTTGGAATTCATTGTGATCGACTAAAATAACGTTTTTGTCTTTTAAAGGTGTTTCTAATAATGCAGGTGCTTGAACTTTGAAATAATCCAACGCAAATTGTGTTTCATCAGAAACGTCTCCAAGTCTTGCAGCTTGAACGTCATTTCCAAGTTCTTTTTGTAAATCTTCCATTACTAATGCTGAAGCAATTGTATCTGTGTCAGGATTCTTATGTCCAAATATAAATGTGTTTACCAATGTAATTTCTCCTTTTGCTTTGAATATTCTGTCACTTTATTTTAACATGAACACATTGTCTATTCTACAACTGCGCCTATACTATTTTCAAAATGTGTAAGCGCCCAATCGTGTCCAGCTTGATTAAAAGAAGCGACACAATTCTTAGGTATAATAATTTGATAATTTAAATTGTAAGCATCGACAGCAGTATGTAACACACAGATATCTGTACAAACGCCGACAATTTCAACAGTATCAATATGTCGTTCTCTTAATAAACTATCAAGATTTGTACCGAAAAATGCACTATATCTTGTCTTATCTATCCAAAATACGTGATTAGAATGTTTGATTGAATCGTATTGAGGCTTTAATGAGTTATATAAATTTCTACCTTCTGTACCTACGATATTATGAGGTGGAAATAATTTTGTTTCAGGATGATATGGATCATTCTCATGGTGATAGTCCATTAAATAAAAAATTAAATCTTCATTCAAGTTGTATGTTTCGATTTTATGGTGAATATTTTGTTCAATTTCTTGACCAGGTTCTCCACATGTTAACTTACCATCTGACGCAACGAAATCATTTGAATAATCAACGATAATGAGTGCTTTCTTCAATTATATTCCCCCTAATTGTTTATAAAATGTTTTCAGTGTAATATAAATATACATGCAAGTATACGCTATATTAAGGTGGTTATGAAGTATGAAGCATATTGTTAATGTAAATCGTTATGGTGCTAAAGGTGGTTGTGGATTAACAGATACAATTGGTATTCAATTGGCTTTATTACAAGCTAAGAAGGGACCAGTAACAGTTTATATACCTAAAGGTGTTTATCATATTATTTATGAATTAGTGATATATGAACATACAACGCTTATTTTACATGATGAAGCTGTATTAATCAGAAAATCGCCTACAGCTATGCTGAAAAACGGACATAGATTGAAAAAATACTATGGCTACGATGGGCACGGTAATATCAATATTATCGGTGGGACATTTGATGCGTATGGACATACAAATAATACAAATAACACGATCATGTCTATTGGTCATGCACGCAATATTCAAATACATAATGTGACATTTAAGAATGTTGTAGGTGGGCATGCGATTGATGCATGTGGCTTAGACGGATTTTATGTAAATGAATGTAAGTTTCTTGGTTTCCGTGACGATAGTGGAACGAGATTATTTAGTGAAGCAGTTCAAATAGATATTCAAACTGAAGGAGCATTTCCTAAATTTGGGGCAACAGATGGTACGATAACTAAAAATGCATTGATTGAAAACTGTTATTTCGGAAATTCAGGTGATCCAAACATGTTACCTTGGAATAGAGCAGTTGGATCTCATGCAAGTATGTATGATGTGTTTTATGAGAATATAAATATTCAACATAATACTTTTGAAGGATTAGGGGATTTCGCAGTTACTTTATTAAAAGCGAAAGATTCATCCGTTACACACAATCAATTTATAAATTGTGAGGGCGGTATTCGATATTTAGCTGTACCAACAGGTAAATATTCATTAGATATCCATAAATTAAATAGAGGCGGACAAGCAGGGTCAACTATATTGATAGGTGATAATACATTTAAAGATATTAAAAGTAAACCAAGTATTTTAATTAAAAGTTATGAAGACGTTATGAATAAAGATATTTATATTTATAACAATCATTTTGAAGGAGAATATTCAAATAATATTAAATTCATTAAGACGACAGATATTTATTTATACAACAACCGTAATTTAAGCAATATCAAACAAGATCAAGTTGAGAACATTATTCATATATAATTAAAATGGAGGATATGATGAATAGCATAGACCGTTATATTGAACAAATTGATGAAAAGAAAAAAGAAACATATATTCATTTGCTAAATACAATCAAAACGCATTTACCACCTGGCTATGAACTAGTCATGCAATACGGTATGCCGACATTTGTAGTACCTTTAGATAAATATCCAAAAGGTTATTTAAATAGAGCAGATGAACCACTTCCATTCATTAGTCTTGGTGCTCAAAAAAATCATATTGCCTTATATCATATGGGGTTATATGGTATGAATGAATTGAAAGAATGGATTGAGAATAGATACAGAGAACAAGTACCAACTAAATTAAATATGGGGAAAAGTTGTATTAGATTTACAAACAATAAAAACATACCCTTTACTTTAATAGGCGAGTTGAGTGAAAAAGTCACTGTAGATGAATGGATACAAAAATATGAATCAGGACATAGAAATCAAAAATAAAACGCTTCTGGGATTATAATTCCCAGAGGCGTTAATTTATGTAATTCGTTTATCAAAATTGCCTAGCACTTTTACATTAAAGTCTAATGTTTTTAGGATTGTGATTACTTTCTTCATTTCTACATCTTCAGCGCTACAATCTGCTTGAACAAAGAAATGATACATGCCGAGTTGTGTCTTGAGTGGTCGAGATTCAATCCATGATAAGTTGATATTAAATAAAGCAAATGTATTTAATATACTTGCTAATAAGCCTGGTTTATCTTGGTCAGGTGTAATTAACAAAATACTATCTGTTGCTTTTTCAACATGTTTTTCTTGTGCTGATAAAATTAAAAATCTTGTTGTATTATGTGGATAGTCTTCAATGTGTTCATATAATGCTTCAACATCGTCATTAGATTTTTCTAAACCAATTGGTGCAATTGCGCCAGTATGTGCATCTATTTCATCTAAACTTTGAACGGTACTGTCAGAATATCTGTATGCAAAGTTTTGATTTTTAATAAATTTAGATGTTTGATTGATTGCTGGGGCAATAGAAACAACTTCTTTAATATCTTCTAATTTTGCGCCTTTTTGAACATAAAGAGAAAATGATATATCTAGATGTAATTCGTCTATAACGTGGATTTTCTGTTCAGTTAATGAATCGGCAATGATGTTGATTGTACCTTCGATAGAATTTTCAATTGGGGCTATTGCGATGTTTTCTGGATCAGTTTCAATTGCTTTAACCACTTCGTATAAATTTGACTTAGGAATATATTTAGTGATTTCATCTGGCTTATATTTAAGTGCTGCCATATGTGAAAATGTACCTAATGGTCCTAAATAATATAACTTCATAAATGACTTCCTTTCTAATGCATTGGACAACCTTGTTGATTTTGTCTATATAAAAAGTTTGGACTTCTCATCTCATTATCATAGCCTTTATGATAATTATGTACAAGTGAAGGTGAAAGAGGAGGTGCAAGCCAACTCCATTTTCCGGTCACTTTTCTATTAGCTTTACATTCATTCTCTTCAAATTTCTTAAATTGTTTAGAGGCATTATAATGATCAACAATTGCAACACCAGCTTCTTTATACGAATGATAAATAGCATAATTAAACTCTACTAAAGCTCTATCTCTCCAGTAACTTGATGTTGTCGTCGTATCAAAATCAAATGCTTCTGCAATATCTTTTAATTTGTTATAGCGATATTCGTCAGTAAAATTTCTAACGCCTATTTCAGTTTCCATGTACCACCCGTTGAATGGGGCAGTATGATAATATATACCACCGATTTCTAAATCCATATTTGAAATGATAGGTACTGCATACCATTTTAGTTGTAGTGATGCTAACTTAGGATACTGTTTATGGTTAATGTTAATTTCTTTAATGAGTTCTTGTGGGTATTGATGAATTTTTAGGCTTTGTTGATTAATTCGATACATTAATGGAAGTACATCAAAATCAGTATGTTGACTTTGCCAATTTAAATGGTGTGCTAATTTCGTCATTTCGATAGATTTAGGGTCACCTTTATCTTCGTATCCTGCATATCTGATCAACTGTTCATTCATAATTTCTATTTGGTTGTTATATATGCTGATCATGGGTTTGATTTTTCCATCATTTGTAGCGCCTTTAATGTGACTTTCAATTGAAGTAATAAATGCTTGTTCATCTTGAATATGCCTTAAATCTCTTACCGTCAATTTATCCCAAAAAAGTCTACCAATACATCTATTTGAATTTCTCCAAGCTACTTTCGCACCATATTCTAATTCTTCAGTTGTGTGGGTATAAGTACCAGTTTGAGAAATTTCATGTTCTATTTCTTGTATTCTTTTATTCATTTGTAATTCTGATATTTCTAATTCTTTATACATATCATTAATAAAAGCAGTCGCTTTATCTCGTAACATAAATACACCTCTATGTACTAGTATAAGCGAATGCTATTTTTTGACAATATATGAATTATGACAATTTACCAATTATTGATATCTTGTCGTTCACCTTTAAAATTACCTGACTTTTTATGACGTTCTTTCAATACTGATATGACATCTTCAAATTTAACACCTCTATCATGAAGCAATACAAACAAATGATAAAGTACATCAGCCACTTCATTTGTGAGTTCTAATTTATCATCTTTCATAGCTGCGATAACAACTTCAAATGATTCTTCTCCATATTTTTTAGAAATTTTATCTATACCTTTATTAAGTAAATAATTGGTATATGATTTTGGGTTATTAGAATCAACACTTTCTTGAATAGTCGTTTCTAATGATTCGAGCGTGTAAGGTTCTTCAGTATTAAAGCAACTAACAGATCCAGTATGGCAAGTAGGGCCATCAGGTTTGACTTGTAGTAAAATTGTATCTTGGTCACAATCTAATTGTATATCGATAACATGTTGGATATGATTGGATGATTCGCCTTTTTTCCATAGACGATCTTTACTTCTTGAATAAAACCAACAGACTTTCTCTTGAATGGTTAAGTTATAAGCTTCTTCATTCATATAACCTAACATTAATACTTGTCCAGTTTGGTAATGTTGTAAAATTGCTGGTACAAGACCTTTAGAAAAATCAGGTGCAAATTCACTCATCGTACATTCACTCCTTTATTAGATAAATGTGTTTTGACTGCTTGTATTGTTGTTTCTTTATCGTGAAAAATACTTGCAGCGAGACCTGCAGATACATCAGTTTGTTTAAATAAATCAACAAAATGCTGGCTATTACCGCCACCACCTGATGCTATTACAGGTAAAGTCACCAGTTGATTAATTTCAGTTAATAAACGATGATCAAATCCTTGTTTAACGCCATCATAATCCATACTTGTAATTAATAATTCACCAGCGCCGAGATTTTCAACTTCTTGAACCCAATCTAACACACGTTTATCTGTACGCTGTTTACCACCATGTGTATAACAGTACCAATCTTGATGTTCTTCTTCCCATTTAGCATCAACTGCGATACAGATACATTGTTTTCCGAACTTATCACTCGCTTCACGAATAAATGCTGGGTTACGCAAAGCACTTGAGTTTAAAGAAATTTTATCAGCACCATGATTAAGTAATACCGAAATATCTTCAAGTGTACTAATACCACCACCAATTGTAAGTGGAATGAATAATTTTGAAGCTGTTTCTGATATGATATCTAACATCATTTGATGTCCATTTTCTGTCTTAGAAATATCTAAGAAAACAAGCTCATCTGCTGCTTCTTGATTATAATATTCAGCTAATTCAACTGGATGTCCAATATCTCTCAAACCTTTAAATTGTATGCCTTTAACAACACGTCCATCTTTAACATCTAAGCATGGGATGATTCTTTTTTTGATCATTCAATACCCTCCCAAAATGCATCCGTATTTGCTGCTTTTCCAACAATAGCAGCGTGAACATTTAATGCATCCAGTTGATCAATGTCATCTTTATTTCTTATACCGCCTGAAGCAATTACAGGAATAGATGTTGATTGGACTAATTTGCCTGTTAATTCAAAGTTTGGACCAGATAATTTACCGTCTTTTGAAATATCTGTATAGATAATTCCGCCGAGAGGGAATGTGTTAATTTTTTCAATGAAATCAAATAGGTTTATTCCGGCATCATCAATCCAACCGTTTAATTTGATTTTTTCAACATACGCATCGACAGATAAATATATTTTATTTGGAAATGTATGCGTTACTTCTTTTAACCAGTCTAAGTCTTGTATACCTTTAGTGCCGACGATAATGTACTCAACACCTTTATTTAAATATGATTCAATCGTTTCAACACTTCGAATACCACCACCAACTTCAATTGGTAAATGGGTTAAGCTGACGAGTTGTTCTATGTAATCTGCTTCTGTTGGTTGTTGATTTTTAGCGCCGATTAAATCGATAACATGAATTCTAGAAACTTGTTTAAATTTTGAATAGAAAGCTATTGCTTCTTCTGCAGTTCTAGACATAGATTCTTTAGAATCATATTTACCTTCAGTTAATCTCACGCTTGTGGAGTCTATTAAATCTATTGCTGGCCAAATTTCAATCATTTAAAAAACCTTCTTTCAATGCTTGGTCTAGTATTTTGAGTCCGTAATCACCGCTTTTTTCTGGGTGGAATTGTATACCGATAATATTTTTTTGTTGCACGATTGCAGTGATTGGTTGTCCATAATCTGCTGTAGCAACTATAGGTAAATCAGTAGAGACATGATAAGAATGTATAAAGTAAACATCACCATCAAGTAGAGGATGTTCACTTTGTAAATTGTTCCATCCTAAATGTGGAACAGGGTAGGGACTCTCTATAGGTATAACGTTCCCTTGCAATAAATTTAATCCTTTTGTTGAACCTTCTGCGCTGTATTCAAATAGCACTTGCATACCTAAACAAATGCCAATGATTTTATGCGTATCTTTAATATCTTTAATCACTTTGTCTAGACCATTTGATGTTAATTGTGTCATAGCATCTTTGAAGTGCCCGACACCTGGAAGAATAACATGTGTACTATTTTTTATAGTATCTTCATCTGAAGTTAATTTGGCATCATATCCTAAATGTAAGAGGGCACGTTCAATATTTTTAATATTGCCAAGTCCGTAATCAATGATTGCAATCATTATTCAATCACACCCTTAGAAGAAGGGATACCAGCATAATCATCTTGTGTTAATGCGATTTTTAGACTTCTAGCAAATGCTTTGAAAATCGCTTCGATTTCATGGTGCGTATTGCCACCTCTAATTAAATCAATATGTGTTGTTAATCTTGCATTAATCACAAGTGCTCTAAAGAATTCCTCTACAAGTTCTGTATCAAATGTTCCAACTTTTTCACGAGAAAATGTCGCATTAAATGATAAATATGGTCTGCCACTAATATCCGTTACAACACGTGCTAAAGTTTCATCCATTGGTATATAAAATGAACCATATCTTGTAAATGATTTTTTATCTTTAACGACTTCAAGAAGTAATTGACCTATTACAATACCTATATCTTCAACTGTATGATGATCATCTACTTGTGTATCTCCAACAACTTCTATATTTAATGCAATACCACTATGAAAACTAAATAACGTCAACATATGGTCTAAGAAACCAACACCAGTATTAATGTGTGAATCCTCTCCATCTAATCGTAGTTGAATTTTGATATCTGTTTCTTTAGTTGATCTTTCTTTTTGATAAGTCATATTCTTGTCTCCATTCTTTAACGATTTTTTCAAGTTCATTTAATTCTGATTTTGTAGCTATTGAGTATCTAACTGTTTGTTGCATGTTTGGTTCATCATAAAATCTTGGTAAATAGCCATGGTCATAAATATACTGACCTAATGAATCTGCTAAATCTCCATAAGTTAATACGAAATTTGTTTTTGAAGGTATCACGTGGATAATATCGCTCACATGTTGTTCGAAAATATTTCTTAACTGACTACTCAATTGTCTTTGTTGCGTTAATAATGAATGTACAATTTCTTTGTTACTAAAAATTTCAGTCGCAATATTTAAAGTTAATGTGTTTAATGGATATGGATGTGCGATACGATTTAAAGTTTGAATGGTCTTCTCGGTAGAAATGACGATGCCGACTCTTAAACCAGCTATTGCAAATGCCTTACTTAACGTACGCATTTGAATGATATGGTCTTGTAATTCAATATCGTATGCATCTCCGAAATCTAAATAAGCTTCATCAATAATAAAATAACCACCAATTGCTTGCATTTCATTCGCGATTTCCTCTAAAAATGCTTTAGGATATTGAATGCCTGATGGATTATGAGGCACACTCATAATGAAAAATGCTGGCTTTAATTTTTGGATTGATTGCTTAATTTTATCTAACGAGAATGTATAGTCATCTTCTGCATCTACATAATGGATAGGGCGATTAATTTGATGCGCATATGCTGTATACATGAAGAAATCTGGATTCAGCGTTAGGACTGGTCCATCTGGTAATGCAATCATGCATTTTTGAATCCACTCATCTGAACCATTCGCTGCAGAAACTTGGTTAGGTAATAATTCATAGTAGTCTGCATAAGACTTGATAAAGGCATCATATTCCTCATCAGGATAAAAATTAAAATTTGATTTGGCGATAATATTTTTTAAAGTTGCATCATCTAATGCAGGAATAGGGCTTTCATTCTTGTTTATTCTAATCATGTTTCACGACTCCTCGTTGTTTGTTAATCTCACTTCTAAAGATTGCTTATGTTGATATAAACCTTCTTGTTCAGCTAAAGCTATAGCACTCGGTGCAATACTTTGATAAGTGTGTTCATCTAAATGAATGACAGAATGACTCGTTAAGAAATCATTGACTGTTAAACCATTCGAGAATCTTGCTGTTTTATCAGTCGGTAATACATGACTTGGTCCAGCGGCATAGTCACCAATTGCTTCAGGTGAGTATTGACCTAAGAACATTGCTCCGACGTATTTAATTTTACCAATATATTTACTTGGATCAGTCGTTTGAATAGATAAATGTTCTGGCGCAATATAATTAATGACTTCTATTGTTTCATGAATATCACGCGTTAAAATTGAATAATGATAATTTTTGATACTTTGTTCGATAATTTGTTTTCTTGGTGCTTGATCTATAGCTTGTTGTAGTTTCTGTTGAACTTTTGTTAAGAAAGAAGAATCTGTTGATACTAGAAATGTTCTAGCTTGTTCATCATGCTCTGCTTGGGCTAATATATCTTGAATGATGTAATCTACATTTGAATTTTCATCAGCAATAAGTGCAATTTCACTTGGACCAGCTATTTGATCGATACCAACTACACCGTATAATAACTGTTTACTTAATGAAACAAATTGATTACCAGGTCCGACAATTTTATCTACTTTCGGAATCGTTTCAGTACCGAAAGCTAAAGCAGCAATACTTTGAGCACCACCAACTTGGAATACACGATCTACACCCGTAATACAGCATGCAGCAAGTATAGCTGGGTCGATACCATCTTTTTGTGGTGGGGTAACAACAATAATTTCTTGAACATCTGCTACTTTAGCAAGGGTAGCTGTCATCAGAACTGTTGATGGATAACTTGCTTTTCCACCTGGTACATAAATGCCGACTTTTTCAATAGGGTGATAAAGTTGGTAAGTTTGACCTGTTGTTACATTTTCATGTTTAATTTTTTGTTGAAAATTTTTAATTTGTTCAAAGCTTGTTTCAAGTGCTGATCTTAAAGTGTCTGATATAAGGTTAATGCTGTTTTTTATATCATATTGAGGGACTTCAAGTTGCTCCAATTCAACATTGTCAAATTTCTTATTATAGCGAAATAAAGCTTGGTCTTGATGTTCTTTTACATCTTGGATAATTTTTTTAACATCTTCAGTATTACTTTCGTCTGTTAATCTATCTTGTTCAAATTTATTTATGAATTCCGTTTTAGATAGCATTCATCGACACCCCAATTTCTTCTATAAATGATTCAATCATATTTGATTTACTAAAAAATGCATGTTTATTTGTAATCAGTTTAGCATTGATGTCACCGATGGATTCTTTTTCAACGAGTCCATTAGATTTTAATGTTGTACCTGTTTGTACAATATCTACGATTGCATCAACCATATTCACTACTGCTGCTAATTCTACAGATCCTGATAATGGAATAATTGAGACATCTTGTCCTTTATTTTTAAAGTACGCTTTCGTCGTTTTAATATAAGTCGTCGCAATTTTTTTGTATTCTGTTACTTCAGGTTTACTCGCAACAGCAAAGTGACAATAACCAAAAGGCAAATCAACTAAGTTGTTTACATTGAGTTTATCTTTTTCATCAAGAATATCACTGCCTGTAATACCAATATCAGCAATGCCTTCTTCAACATATGTTGATACATCATTTCCTTTAACAAGAATAAATCTAACGTTCGCAACTTCTATTTGAAGTTTACGTTCTCTATTATTTAATGCGTCTGCCCATTTTGGGTTGCCATTTTCATCAATGAATTTTATGAAATCTTTTAATAAACGTCCTTTACTTAATGCAACTGTTAACATAATGACCTCCTATGATAGTTGAATACCAAATCCAAAACCTTCTAACGTACCGTTATAATGTCCGCCTGAAGCAATTGGATTTCGATTGTTATTTTCATAAAGCTGAATGAAGCTCCCAACATAATATGATTTTGGGGGCATTGTTGTAATATCTAAATGTATATGGTTAATGCCTGATGCTTCTAATGTGGCTTTCCAATATAGTAAAGATTTATAAGTTGGATGGTCAGTATCAGCAAAAGTTGTTAAAAAATCTAATTGTTGATGAGTAGGTGTTTTAAGTAATTGTACGAGTGAATGATTTTGTGATAGTAGTTTAGAAATTTTTGAAATATTTCTTTCACTAATAGCCGTAAATAATTCTTCGTTCTGTTCTTCTTTAGAAAGTAAAAGATCAAATAATTGATAATGTCCTATAACAGCAAAATCAACATTTAAATCAAGTTCATTTTGGATAAAGTCATGTATATATTCATAACATTGCAACATGTCATTCCTTTTAGGATTAAAAATTTCAACACCTAAATTTGTATATATGTGTTCATTAATTGCTATAGGGCCAGCATATGTTACAGAACGTGCATCAAGATGATATTCACGACTATAATGTTGGATTTGATCCGTCCAATCATTTCTTAAACTATAAAATGCATCGCCATTTTTCCAAATACTTCTTGTATCTAAACTATTCAAGTCATCTTGCGTCAATTGTTTCCAATGAAGTTTCTCTATGAAACTCATATCAATCACTTCGTAATCTCGAGTACTAAAATATTTTAGAAATTTAAGTTCTTTTTCTTTCTTTTGAATAACGTCATCTCTGTAATTTACATAATCCATATTATAAACCTCGCTTTTACTCTCTACCAAGTTAAAGTATTTATTTAATTATAAATGATACTATAACATGCATAACGAAACATATCAATTGAAAGTTCTGAATATTTAAAATATCAAAAAAATAAACCCAAAGACATTTGAATTAATCAATGTCTTTGGGTTCTCATTATATTTAAACGATGTGATTTTAAATTTTAATAATATCTTAAATTATGCTTCAACTTTTGTAGGTGTTCTATGAATGAGTAATAGAATAAACACGATAAATACAAACGCAGCAATCATCGTAAAGAATATTGTTCCGTTTGATAATTGTATAATCGTTCCTCCAAGCATTGGGCCAATTATGCTACCGACACTAAATGACATAGCTATCATTAAATTACCAGCTGGTAGATTATGCTTTGGTGTTAAATCTGTCATAAAGCTTACACCTAATCCATAAAAAGATCCTGTGAATAATCCTGCGATTAAGAATAATCCCATCATAATAAATGTACTTGTTGGTAAAAAGTCTCCTAACATAAACACGATACTGCCGATTAATGTTAATCCAGTTAATACTTTCTTTCTACCATGAATGTCACTAAACATGCCTAATGGTACTTGGAAAAGAATAGCACCAAGACTAAATGCAGGTAAGATTAACGTAATACTAGTGACATCAAGGCCATTTCTTAAACCATAAACAGGGAAGTTACTATGTAATCCAGCTTCAAACAATCCATATAATAATGGAAACATAAATGCAATCCATGATGTTCGTATTACATCTCCAAAGTTTTTTAAAGTGTTTAGTATACTGACTGGTCTAACATTAGATGAAGGGAATTCATTGTGTATTAAAAGGACTAATGAAATAGTTATTAATGAAAGTATTGCTGAAAGGATGAAAGGTAAAGCTTCCGAAACGTCAACAAGTTTAGCTAAAAGAGGTCCTAACATGAAACCTGCTGAGAAACTGAAACCATATACAGAAATCGTTCTTCCTAATTTTTCTTTAGGTGTAATATGTGTTAACCAAGTTTGCGTGCTAAAGTGTAACATATTATCACCAATACCAATTAATAGTCTTAAAATAAACCAAATAGATAATGTCTTTAAAGTTGGAAATAACAATAAAGATAAGGCAACTATGGCTCCACCAATTAATATCATATATTTAAACCCAGACTTTCTAACAAGCCCTTCGATAAAAAATGAAGATAAGAACACACCTATATATAATGAAGTTGCATGTAAACCATTCATTGAACTTGAAATACCATTTCGTTCAAAAATGACCGATATAAGTGGTAAGAGCATTCCTTGTGAAAAACCAGAGACAGCTACAATAATTGAAAGTATAATAAATAATTTTTTGAATGAAGAGTTTTTCATTTGTATGCCTCCTTCTAAATTTTACATCTTTAGTATTTTATCACAGAGATAAATGACTTGATATATTTAAGTTACTTTTTAATTTTTAATTTAAAAAGTATGATAAAATAATATAAAATTAGATAACCTGAGGAGTATTGAATAATGTATAAATATGAAGACGATAGTTTGATGTTACACACGGATTTATATCAAATCAATATGGGTGAAACTTATTGGAATGATGGTATTCATGAGCGTACTGCTATTTTTGATTTATATTTTAGAAGTATGCCATTTAATAGCGGCTATGCTATTTTTAGTGGATTAGAAAGAATTGTGCAATTTATAGAGCATTTCAAATTTACAGAGACAGATATTGAGTATTTAAGAGAAGTTGGATATCAAGATGATTATTTAGATTATTTAAAGTCATTACGATTTACAGGGAACATAAGAGCAATGAAAGAAGGGGAACTTTGTTTCAATAATGAACCACTCATTAGAGTAGAAGCGCCACTTATTCAAGCGCAACTCATTGAAACAGCACTTTTAAATATCGTGAATTTCCAAACGTTAATTGCAACTAAAGCAAGTAGAATTAAACAAGTTGTTCGTGATGAAATTGTAATGGAATTTGGTACTAGAAGAGCGCAAGAAATGGATGCTGCGATTTGGGGAGCTAGAGCAGCGATGATCGGTGGATTTGATTCTACAAGTAATGTTAGAGCAGGTAAATTATTTGGTATTCCGATTTCAGGAACACATGCACATTCAATGGTTCAAACATACGATGATGAATATACAGCGTTTAAAAAATATGCTGAAAGACATAAAAATTGCGTGTTTCTTGTAGATACTTTCCATACTTTAAAATCTGGTGTGCCGAATGCAATTAAAGTAGCGAAAGAATTAGGAGATAAAATTAATTTTATCGGTATACGACTAGACTCAGGTGACATCGCTTATTTATCTAAAGAAGCAAGAAGAATGTTAGATGAAGCAGGCTTTACAGATGCAAAAATCTTTGCTTCAAATGATTTAGATGAACAAACAATTACAAGTCTAAAAGCACAAGGTGCAAAAGTAACGGCATGGGGTGTCGGTACGAAACTTATTACAGCATATGATCAACCAGCATTAGGTGCTGTCTATAAACTTGTAGCAATTGAAGAAGAAAATGGCGAATTATCAGATCGCATCAAAATTTCTAACAATGCTGAAAAAGTAACAACACCTGGTAAGAAAAATGTTTATAGAATTATCAATACTAAAACGAATAAATCTGAAGGCGATTATATTACATTAGAAGATGAAGCGCCTAATAAAGAAGAACGTCTAAAAATGTTCCATCCTGTTCATACTTATAAAATGAAATATATCAAACATTTTAAAGCTGTCGATTTACATCATGACATTTTTAAAGATGGTAAACGCGTATACACACTTCCAGAAATTAAAGAAATTAGAGAATTTGCTTTTAACAATTTAGATATATTATGGGAAGAAAATAAACGTTATTTAAATCCTGAAGAATATCCAGTAGATTTGAGTAAAGCATGTTGGGATAATAAGAATAAAAAGATATTCGATGTAGCTGAAAGAGTAGCAGAAGCGATAAAGGATGTGGAATAGTCATGAGAGATTTACAATCAATCATTGTCAAAGAAATGAATGTTAAAAAATCAATCGATCCAAAAAAAGAATTTGAAGAAATCAAACAGTTCTTAAAATCTTACGTTAAAGCACATAGTTTTGTTAAATCTTTAGTTTTAGGTATTTCTGGTGGGCAAGATTCGACATTATTGGGTAAAATCGCACAATTAACAGTAGATGAACTAAATGCTGAAGAAAATCATCAATATGCATTTATCGCAGTAAGGTTACCTTATGGCGAACAATTTGATGAACAAGATACACAAGATGCATTAGATTTTATTAATCCAAGTAATCGTGTAACAGTAAATATTAAGCCTGCGGTTGAAGCGAGTATTCAATCTTTAAAAGAAGCAGGTGTAGAATTAACTGATTTTCAAAAAGGGAATGAAAAGGCGAGAGAACGTATGAAAGTTCAATATTCAATTGCTTCAGCTAATAATGGACTCGTACTTGGTACGGATCATTCTGCTGAAAATATCACAGGTTTCTATACGAAATTTGGAGATGGCGCTTGTGATATTGCACCGTTATTCGGACTTAATAAACGCCAAGGCAAAGCGATTTTAAAATATTTAGGTGGTCCAGATCATTTAATCAATAAAGTACCAACTGCTGATTTAGAAGAAGATAAACCTGCTTTACCAGATGAAGAAGCGTTAGGTGTAACATATGATGCCATTGATGACTTTTTAGAAGGTAAAAAAATCAGTGAAAAAGATCAAGAAATTATTCAAAATCACTATGTAAGAAATGCACATAAAAGAGAAATGCCTTATAACCGTTATACATGGCCAAAATAATACGTGACTTTCATAAGTTTGCTTGATAAAATGATTCCAGTATTTTGATTTATGGAGGGTTTAAATGTCAGCTATATTAGATAATCCATGGTTAATGGTGCTATCTATATTTGTCATTAATATAGTATATGTATCTTGTTTAACAATGAGAACAATTTTAACATTGAAAGGATATCGATATGTTGCCGCTGCTGTTAGTGTACTTGAAGTAGTTGTTTATGTTATCGGGTTAGGTTTAGTTATCAATAGTCTTGACCAAATTCAGAATATATTAGCTTATGCGCTTGGGTTTGCTGCAGGCATAATTGTCGGTATGAAAATTGAAGAGAAAATTGCATTAGGGTATATCGTTGTAAATGTTACAACAGCTGAATATGAAACAGATTTACCAAGAACGTTAAGAGATTTAGGTTATGGTGTAACACATTACGTTGCTAAAGGACGAGATGGTGATCGCTTAGTGATGCAAATTTTAACACCACGTAGATTTGAATTAAAATTAATGGAAACAATTAAACAATTGGATTCTAAAGCCTTTGTAATCGCTTATGAACCTAAGAATATACACGGTGGATTCTGGGTTAAAGGTGTACGAAGCAAAAAATTAAAGGCGTATGATACTGATGAAGTTTAGAGTAGAAGACAATGAAACGATTGAAATGTGTCTAAAAAGAATGAAAGTTCAAGGTTATACACCTGTAAAAAGATTTGAAAAACCTGTATTTATTGAGAAAGAAAATGGTGACATTGAGGTTCTCAAACAAGAAATACAATTCGTAGGTAAGAAAATCAAAGAATGACAATAAATCTGGGACATGAGAATGTGGCCCAGATTTTTTCTACTTTTAGTTTATTCTCCTACTGTTACAATATATAATGAAAGATATTAGGATTAAAATTATAAATCACGAACAATTTTGTACTTTTTATAAATAATGTACGTGTTCGTAGAAGTCTGTTATACTATAAATGACTAAAATATGTTAGGAGAATTTATCAATGATTGAACGTTATTCAAGAGAAGAAATGGCTAATATTTGGACAGAACAAAATCGTTTTGAAGCTTGGTTAGAAGTTGAAATACTAGCTTGTGAAGCATGGAGTAAATTAGGACACATACCTGAAGAAGATGTAAAGCTTATAAGACAAAATGCTAAGGTCGACGTTGATAGAGCTAAAGAAATTGAACAAGAAACACGTCACGATGTTGTGGCATTCACAAGACAAGTTTCTGAAACTCTGGGTGAAGAACGTAAATGGGTACATTACGGTTTAACTTCAACAGATGTTGTTGACACAGCTTTAAGTTATGTCATTAAACAAGCAAATGAAATCATTGAAAAAGACTTAGAAAGATTTTTAGAAGTATTAAAAAATAAAGCAATTAAACATAAAACAACTTTAATGATGGGTAGAACTCATGGTGTCCATGCAGAACCAACAACATTTGGTATTAAAATGGCACTTTGGTATACAGAAATGAAACGTAATTTAGAAAGATTCAAACGTGTTCGTGAAGAAATCGAAGTTGGAAAAATGAGCGGTGCAGTTGGTACATTTGCAAATATTCCACCAGAAATAGAAGAGCATGTATGTACAGAATTAGGATTAGGTTGTGCACCAGTTTCAACTCAAACACTTCAACGTGATCGTCACGCGTATTACATTGCGACATTAGGTTTAATCGCAACATCTATTGAAAAATTTGCAGTAGAAGTTCGTGGTTTACAAAAAACTGAAACGCGTGAAGTTGAAGAAGCTTTTGCTAAAGGTCAAAAAGGCTCTTCAGCTATGCCACATAAACGTAATCCAATTGGTTCAGAAAATGTTACAGGTTTAGCACGTGTTATTAGAGGATATATTACGACTGCATATGAAAATGTACCTTTATGGCATGAAAGAGATATTTCACATTCATCTGCTGAAAGAATTATGCTACCAGACGTAACAATCGCATTGGATTATGCATTAAACAGATTTACTAATATCATTGATCGTTTAACAGTATATCCAGAAAATATGAAACGTAATATCGATAAAACATTTGGTTTAATTTATTCACAACGTGTTATGTTAACGTTAATTAATAAAGGTATGGTCAGAGAAGAAGCATATGATATCGTTCAACCAAAAGCAATGGAATCATGGGAAACTCAAACACCATTTAGAACATTAGTAGAACAAGATGAAAAAATTACAAACTTGTTAAGTGCTGATGAATTAGATGAATGCTTCGATGAGAAACACCATTTAAATCAAGTCGATACCATATTCAGAAGAGCTGGTATAGAATAAGACACGTTTTACTGTACTTTAATAGGTTAGTGCGTTAAAATGCAATTAATGAACTTATATTAAACAGGGGTTGATTTTTTGCAAATTGAAAAATTAAGAGGAAAAGCATTAGATGAACTATTTGATGCAGTTCTGACATTAGAGACAAGAGAAGAATGTTATCAATTTTTTGATGATTTATGTACAGTTAATGAATTACAGTCATTGTCACAAAGGCTACAAGTGGCAAAAATGATTAAACAAGGATACACTTATGCTCATATAGAAAAAGAATCAGGTGCTTCAACTGCAACAATTTCAAGAGTTAAACGCTCATTGCAATGGGGTAATGATGCATATACAATGATTCTTGAAAGAATGAATATTGACTTCGAAAAATAATCATAAATATGTATGTAAGGCTGGGACATTAATGGATGTCTCAGCCTTAATTGGTTAAAATAGTATATAAATAGTAAACTTTAAGAAATAAGGAGCTTTACGCATGAAGAAATTATTTTTAATAATTGGCATATCTACTTTAGTATTAAGCGCATGTAGTGATGATCAGAATACAGATAAGAAATCTACTAAAGAAGAACATACTCAAAAAGATAAAAAAGAGACAGCACAAAAATCTAAAAGGCAAGAACAAAAGAAACATGAAGTTACAAAGAAAGATGGCATCACTTATGTTGATGGGCATGTTTTTGTAAACAAAAAAGTAGGCTTACCACATGATTATGCCCCTGGTGAAAATAGTACTGCTAGAAATCAATTAAATAAATTGATACAAGATGGAACGAATGAAGGATTAGACTTAGTATTTAGAAGCGGGTATCGTTCTTATGAAAATCAAAAACAACTATATAATGATTATGTAGCAAGAGATGGTGAAGAAGCGGCCAACCAATATAGTGCTAAACCAGGACAATCAGAACATCAGACAGGATTAGCATTTGATGTGGGTTCAAATTCAGCAACTGATGATTTTAGAAAGTCATTCGGAAATACAAATGAAGGAAAATGGATTAAGACACATGCACATCAATATGGATTTATCATTAGATATCCATTAGGCAAAGAAAAAATAACAGGTTATCAATATGAACCATGGCATTTAAGATATGTCGGTAAAGAATTAGCAGAAAAAATTTATAAGCAAGACACAACATTAGAAGAATACTTTGATTACGGTAAATAGAGGTTGTGGTTGAGATTATATAGTCATGAGAGTGTGGAAGTTGTGGCTTAATGGATGAGTAAAGCCAAGAGATAGCCCAACTCACACCTCACAACTTCATCTTAACCGTATCTTAAACAATGTAAGAAGCGAAATTTTTCGCTTCTTTTTTTATGATAATTGTCCTATTTCATTTCGGAATTTAAACTTAAAAATGCTATAATTAATCTTATGATAATTAAAGGAGTTTAAGTATGTACGATATAAATTTGTGGAGTCACGTATTTAAATTAGATCCAGCGAAATCTATATCAGATGAGGACTTAATGAAAATATGTGAATCTGGTACGGATGCTATTATAATTGGTGGTACTGATAATGTTACGGAAGATAATGTATTAAATTTAATGAGCAGAATTAGACGTTATCCGCTACCATGTGCACTTGAAATTTCTAATATTGAAAGTGTTGTGCCTGGTTTTGATTTTTATTTTGTACCGAGTGTTTTAAATAGTAATAATGTTGACTACCATAATGGTCTGCTTCAAAAAGCTATTAAGGAATATGGCTATATGATGGATTTTGATGAAATTTTCTTAGAAGGCTATGTTGTTATGAATGAAGACAGTAAAGTAGCGCAATTGACAGGTGCGAATACAGATTTAGATGAAGAAGATTTAATCAGTTATGCAAGAATGGTAGATAAACTATATCATTTACCTATATTTTATTTAGAATACAGTGGTAAGTATGGAAAAGTGGAAGAGGTTAAAGCTGTTAAAGAACATTTAGAAAACGCCCAACTTATTTATGGTGGCGGTATAGATAATTTAGAAAAAGCGAAAGAAATGGCAGAATATGCTGACATAATTGTAGTCGGTAATGCCATTTATGAAGATTTGAAAAAAGCTTTACAAACTGTAAAAGTAAAACAATAAAGGAAGGTTTTTATGAACGCATTGTTAGATAGAATGAATGACGAACAGAAACAAGCAGTCAAAACAACTCAAGGGCCATTACTTATTATGGCAGGTGCAGGTAGTGGTAAAACGAGAGTATTAACGCACAGAATTGCGTATTTATTAGATGAGAAAGATGTTTCTCCTTATAATGTTTTGGCGATTACATTTACTAATAAAGCAGCTAAAGAGATGAAAGAAAGAATTAGCCATTTAGTTGGTCCTGAAGCTGAAAGTATTTGGATATCTACATTCCATTCAATGTGTGTAAGAATCTTAAGAAGAGACATTGACCGTATTGGAATTGAAAGAAACTTTACAATTATAGATCCGACTGACCAAAAATCAGTTATTAAAGAAATATTAAAGAAACAAAATATAGATAGTAAAAAATATGACCCAAGATCATTTATTGGTGCAATTTCTAATTTAAAAAATGAATTAAAAACAGCTGAAGATGCTGAAAAAGAAGCAAGTGATTTTCATGCCAATATGGTCGCTAGTGTATACAAAGGATACCAAGATAAATTACTTAGAAATCATGCATTAGACTTTGATGATTTAATCATGATGACGATTCAATTATTTAATAGAGTGCCTGAAGTATTGGAATACTATCAAAATAAATTCCAATATATTCATGTCGACGAATATCAAGATACTAACAAAGCACAATATACGCTCGTTAATTTATTAGCAAGTAAATTTGAAAATGTATGTGTCGTAGGTGACTCTGACCAATCTATTTATGGTTGGAGAGGTGCAGACATTAAAAATATTTTATCATTTGAAGAAGACTATCCAAATGCACAAACAATCTTCCTGGAGCGCAACTATAGATCAACAAAGACTATTTTAACTGCAGCAAATGAAGTAATTCGTAATAATGCTGAACGTAAACCTAAAGCATTATGGACGGATAATAACTCAGGTGAAAAGATAAAATATTATGAAGCAACAACTGAAAGAGATGAAGCAGAATATGTCATTCGTCAAATATTAAAGAAAAAACAAGATGGCTATAAAAACCAAGACATAGCTGTGTTATATCGAACAAATGCACAATCACGTGTACTTGAAGAAACGTTCTTGAAATCTAATATTCCATATACAATGGTTGGTGGAACAAAGTTCTATGATAGAAAAGAAATTAAAGATATTTTGAGTTATTTAAGATTAATTTCAAATAGCAATGATGATATCAGTTTTGAAAGAATCATTAATGTACCTAAAAGGGGTATTGGGCCGACATCTGTTCAAAAAATTGCTCAATATGCAGCGATGAATCAATTGAGTTACTTTGATGCTTTAGGAGAAGTTGATTTTATCGGTTTATCTAAAAAAGTTACTGAAGAAGGCGCAGCATTTTATGAGATGATGAATAACTTTATGCAACAACAAGAATTCTTATCTGTAACTGAAATTGTAGAACAAATATTAGAAAAATCTGGTTATAGACGTATGTTAGAGAACGAACAAACGATTGAATCGCAAAGTAGACTTGAGAATATTGATGAGTTCTTATCTGTACCAAGAGACTATGAAAAAAACACACCAGTTGAAGAACAATCATTGATGAACTTCTTAACAGATTTATCACTCGTTGCAGATGTTGATGATGCAGATTTAGAAGCGGGTGTAACATTGATGACAATGCACTCAGCGAAAGGTCTAGAGTTCAAAGTTGTATTTATTATTGGTATGGAGGAAAGTATTTTCCCACACTTTAGAAGTCTTCAATCAGGTGAAGAACATGAAATGGAAGAAGAACGCCGAATTGCGTATGTGGCTATTACGAGAGCCGAAGAAGAGTTACATTTATCTCACGCGACAACTCGTACATTGTTTGGTAGATCTCAAGCGAACTTAAAATCAAGATTTTTAAAAGAAATTCCAGAAGATTTACTAGATGGCGTGAAACCAAAAACATCATTTAAGCAAAAACAAACTTCCACACCTAAACGTAGTTTTGCAGGTCGTATGAATACGAAGCAGAAACCAGAAACATCATGGAATGTTGGGGATAAAGTAACCCATAAATCATGGGGTGAAGGTATGGTAAGTGCTGTAAATGATAAAAATGGTTCTGTTGAATTAGATATCATTTTCAAAAAAGAAGGACCAAAACGTCTATTAGCACAATTTGCACCAATTGAGAAGAAAGGGGAGTAAACTATGGAAGATTTAAAATCAAGAGTTAAAGAACTTCATCAATTGTTACATCGTTATAACCATGAATATCATGTGTTAGATAATCCAACTGTTCCTGACAGTGAATATGATCAATTATTGCATGAGTTAATCTCTATAGAAGAAAAGCACCCTGAACTAAAAACGGACGATTCACCAACTGTTAGAGTTGGTGGACCACCGTTATCTCAATTTGAAAAAATTAATCATGACACACCTATGTTGTCATTAGGTAATGCTTTTAACGAAGAAGATTTAAGAAAATTTGATCAAAGAGTTAGAGAAAAAGTAGACAGTGTTCGATACACATGTGAATTAAAAATTGATGGTTTAGCTGTATCGTTAAAGTATGTAAACGGACGATTTGTTCAAGGATTAACGCGTGGAGACGGTACAACAGGTGAGAATATCACTGAAAATTTAAAAACGATACATGCCATTCCTTTAACAATTAAAGAACCTCTTTCTATTGAAGTTCGTGGTGAAGCATACATGCCTAGGAAATCTTTTATTTCTTTAAATGAACAAAAAGAACAAAACGGGGAACAACTATTTGCAAATCCTAGAAATGCCGCTGCAGGTTCATTGAGACAGCTTGATTCAAAATTAACTGCTAAAAGGAAGCTCGATATTTTCTTATATAGTGTTAATGACTTAACTGAAATAGAAGCGGATAGTCAATCAGAGGCATTAAACAATTTAGATGAACTAGGATTTAAGACAAACAAAGAAAGAGAAACTTTTGATGATATAGAAGGCGTATTATCTTTTATAAGTAAGTGGACTGAACAACGCAATAATTTATCATATGATATAGATGGCATTGTTATTAAAGTTGATGATTTAAGTCAGCAAGAAGAACTTGGCTTTACTCAGAAATCACCAAGATGGGCAATTGCGTACAAGTTCCCAGCTGAAGAAGTCTTAACAACATTAACAGATATAGAATTAAGTATAGGTAGAACTGGTGTTGTGACACCAACTGCGATATTAGAGCCTGTTAAAGTGGCAGGAACTACTGTTTCTAGAGCATCATTACATAACGAAGACTTAATCCATGAGAAAGATATCCGTATAGGAGATAAAGTTGTCATCAAAAAAGCAGGTGACATTATACCTGAAGTCGTTAAAAGTATTGCTGAAGAAAGAAGCGAAGATAGTGAGATTTATCATATGCCAACACACTGTCCAAGTTGTGAGCATGAATTGGTTAGAATAGAAGGTGAAGTTGCATTAAGATGTATTAACCCTAAATGTTCTGCACAATTAGTAGAAGGTATGATTCATTTTGTATCACGACAAGCAATGAATATTGACGGTTTAGGAGATAAAATAATCGAACAACTTTATCAAAACGATAAAATTAAAGATGTTGCAGATTTATATTATTTAACGAAAGATGATTTATTACCATTGGAAAGAATGGGTGAGAAGAAAGTTAATAATTTATTAACAGCAATCGAAGCTTCTAAAGCAAAATCACTAGAGCATTTATTATTTGGTTTAGGTGTAAGACATTTAGGTACAAAAGCAAGTCGTGTAATAGCTGAAAAATATGAAACAATTGATCGCTTATTCGAAGTAACGATAGAAGATTTAACTGAAATACCAGATGTTGGTCATAAGATGGCTCAATCACTTGTTACTTATATGGAAAATGATGATATAAAAGTATTAATCGATAAACTTAAACAGAAAAATGTTAACATGACTTATACAGGTATTAAGCAATCTGAAATTGAAGGTCATCCAGATTTTACTGGAAAAACATTCGTCTTAACTGGTAAAATGACAGAGATGACTAGACCTGAAGCAACAAAAGTAATCCAATCATTAGGTGCAAAGGTAACAGGAAGTGTCACTAAAAATACAGATGTTGTTATTGCTGGTGAAGATGCTGGATCCAAACTTGAAAAAGCTGAAAAATTAAATATAGAAGTTTGGTCAGAAGAAGATTGGTTAAACAAATATCGTAATATCAATGAATAGAGGTTAAAGATATGAAAAAAGGATTTCTTATTTTAGCGTCTGTAATATTGCTTACAGCATGTTCATCAGATACTACCCAAAAAGATAATCAAGATAAATCAGATAAAGAAAAAGAGCAAACAAAGCAAATTTCTACAGGTATGCAAATTTCCAGTGATTATTATCGAACATTACTACCATTTAAAGTAAGTGCTGCAAGAGGATTAACGCAAGATAATATGATTTCTAGTTATAACAGTGAAGCATTTGAAAGTGGATTGTTAGATATAAGTAAACAGACATTTTCACCTGATGATTACTTATACAGAGATGGCCAGTTCTTAGATAAAGATACTGTGAGAGCATATTTAGCACCTAAATATACAAAAGCAGAAATTAAAGATATGAGTGATGATGAAAAAGAACAAAATAATGCAAGAGAAAACTTAGGTTTGAATCCAACTCATAAAGGAGAAACAGATCCTGAAAAAATAGCTGAGGATTCACCTACATATTTATCACATATCATCGAACAAGATTACTTCACAGAAAGTGATGCTAAAAAACAAAAGATTTCTGGTATGACGATTGGCTTAGCCATGAATAGTGAATATGTTTACCAAAAAGAAGAATACGGCGAAACATATACTAAGAAACTTGATAACAAAGAAGTAGAGAAAAAAGGTAAAGAGATGGCTGAAGAAATCCTTTCACGTCTTCGTGTAAGAGATGACCTTAAAAATATTCCAATTAACTTTGGTATATTCATACAGTCGGGAGAAGGTGACATCAAACCAGGTAAATTTGTTTATTATGCCTCTAGTGAAGGCGGTAAGCGTAACGTTAAAAGTTGGGAAAAAATGAATCAAAAATATGTCACAATCCCATCAAGTGATGCATCAGATTTAGATGAAAATTTAAATTCTAATTTTGAACAGTTTAATCAAGACTTACAAAAATACTTCCCTAACTTTACACAATCAGTAGGAACAGGTAAATTTGATGACGATAAACTGACAGAACTAGAAATAAAAGTACCACTTGATTATTATGGAAAAGCAGAAGTAATTGGTGTGACTCAATACGTAGCAGACCTATCTCAAAAATACTTTAAAGGTATAGATGATTTAGAAATCTCTATCGTAGACGGAGAAGAACCACAAGCATTAATTACGAAGACTAAAGACGATGACGAACCACAAATTCATATTTATAAATAGTTAAAAAGTGAGTCTGGAACAGAAATGTTCTAGACTCTTTTTCGTATTTTTAGAAATATAGGTCTGAACATTGCAAGTGAGGTATGACAAGCAATGTTCAGCACCTTGTATTTATCAAGACTAATGAAACAAGATAAATAGAAGGTCTGTATTTATCAAGACTGGTGAAACAAGATAAATAGAAGGTCTGTATTTATCAAGACTAATGAAACAAGATAAATAGGAGCCCTCTATGTTGGAAGACACTCCAAACAAGCAACATAGAACTCACATATGTTGCAAGACTCCCCAAACAAGCCATATACCCCCAAAAAATTATAGCTATTTTTCCCTATAAAAAAGACTGGCACATTTTATGTACCAGTCTCTTCAATATTAATCTTCATTTAAGATACGTTTCATACGATCTAAGTTATCAATAACTTCTTTGTCTGGCTTCTTAGTAAATGAACTTACAATAACTGTAACGACGATGTTTGTGAAGAATCCTGGGATAATTTCGTATAATTCGAAAATACCGCCATGACTTTTCATCATAATCCAGAATAGTACGACGATTGAAGACGTCACCATACCTGCGATTGCACCGTTTTTCGTTAAACCTTTCCAGTATAATGACATTAATACAAGTGGTCCAAATGCTGCACCGAATCCTGCCCAAGCATTACCTACAAGATTAAGTATGGTGTCATTTGGAGTCCAAGCAAGTAATATTGCCACAATTGCTACAGCTAATACTGCAAATCTACCTACCATAACAAATTCTTTATCTCTATCTGGTTCATAACCACGTTTTTTAGTTATAATTTTATAAAAGTCTTGTGTTAAAGCACTTGATGTAACGAGTAATTGAGATGAAATTGTACTCATAATAGCCGCTAAAATTGCTGCTAAGAAGAACCCGCCAACTAATGGATGGAATAACACTTGACTCATTAAGATGAAGATTGTTTCTGGGTTATCAATTGTTTGGCTTGTATCATGAATGTATGCAATACCAGTTAAACCAACTAAACATGCACCTAATAATGAAATAGCCATCCAACCAATACCGAATCTTCTTGCTGTTGGTAATTGTTTATGTGATTTAATAGACATAAATCTTACAATAATATGTGGTTGTCCAAAATAACCAAGTCCCCATGCAATTAATCCTATGATACTTACAACTGAAGTTCCTTTAAACCAATCTAAGTTAGTTGGTTTAACTTCTGCTACAGTGTGGAAAGTATCTAACCCGTTTAAAGTTAATAAAGCAGCGATAGGTACCATAACCATCGCTATTAACATGATCACGCCTTGGAAGAAGTCTGTTAGTGAAACAGCTAAATATCCTCCGAAGAATGTATATAATACAACGATACCACCAGTTAAAATAATACCAAGACGATAATCCATACCGAATGCACTTTCGAATAAAGTACCACCTGAAACCATACCAACTGAAGTATATAGCGTAAAGAATACGACAATGATAATACCTGAAATAATTTTTAAAGCATGTGTATTATCTGCAACACGTTTCTCGAAGAAATCTGGAATCGTAATCGCGTTTCCAGTATGTTCAGTATATACACGTAATTTCGGTGCTACTAAAATGTAATTTAACCATGCACCTACTGTTAAACCGATAGCAAGCCAAGTTGCCGATAATCCAATACTGTAAACTTCACCAGGAAGTCCCATAATCATCCAACCACTCATATCGGATGCACCAGCGGATAATGCTGTTACATAAGGACCTATACTACGGCCACCTAACATGTACTCATCTAAATTGCTTGTTGATTGTTTATAAGCATAGTAACCAATTGCTAATAGAACAAGAAAATAGACTATAATCATGAAATAAGTTTGCCAGCCTGAAGCAACTCCAGCACTCGCATCAATTTGTCCTAAAATAAACATAATCCCGCTCCTTTATTTTATGTATTTTAAAGTTGCACGTTGACCATTATACACAAATGAAATAATAATCAAAGGGTAAAAAGTAAATTATCCGTATATTCAGTTTATCATTTATATAGAATCGTGTCACAATTTGTTCATATTTTGTGTTTGATAATATTGCTCAATGCCTTGCGGTGTAAATGTTTACAAAGGATATGATTATGACTTATTTTGCTCATAAAATGACGATGTAAACTTTTTTAAAAATTTTTAGCTTTTTAAAATTTGTTCCATGTCATCAAACTTTTTAAGGTCATTTTCAACAGGTGGTTTCGTCATTAAGCTCACAATAACTGTTACAATAATACTTGAAATAAATCCAGGTATGATTTCATAAAATTCAAAAATACCACCATGATTTTTCATGAGTATCCAGAAAATAACGACTAATGAACCAGTCAAAATTCCTGCAATCGCGCCGTATTTAGTTAGACGTTTCCAATATAGTGATAATAATACTAAAGGTCCAAATGCTGCGCCAAATCCAGCCCAAGCATTACCAACTAAATTTAAAATTGTATCATTTGGATTCCACGCGATGTACATTGCAACGATTGATACAAGTAAAACAGATAAGCGTCCTACAAGAACGAATTCCTTTTCATGACTTTTATCTTGTAAAGTTTTTCTGCGCAATAACATGTAGAAGTCTTGCGTTAATGCACTAGATGTTACAAGAAGCTGTGAAGAAATTGTACTCATAATCGCAGCTAAAATTGCTGCTAAGAAGAACCCTGCAATGAGTGGATGGAATAAAATTTGACTCATTACGATAAAGATTGTTTCTGGGTTTTTAACTTCTATATTAGTATGTTCAACAAAAGCTATACCAATTAACCCAGTCACACAAGCACCTAATAAAGAAATCGCCATCCATGAAATACCAATTCTACGTGCTCTAGGCATTAGTTTATGTGTTTTAATAGACATAAAACGTACTATAATATGTGGTTGACCGAAGTATCCTAATCCCCAAGCTAGTAAACTGATGATACCAACTGTAGTTGTTCCTTTGAACCAATCTAAATTCGTAGGTTTTAAATCACCAACTTCACTAAACGTGTCGAGACCATTTAACTTTAACAACGCAACGATAGGCACTAATACCAATGCTAAGATCATAATGACACCTTGGAAGAAGTCTGTTAATGATACAGCTAAATAACCGCCGAAAAGTGTATATAAAATAACAATACTAGCGGCTATAAATAAACCAACATGATAATCTAGTCCAAATGCACTATTAAATAGTACGCCACCAGCTACCATTCCAGAATGTGTGTATAACGTAAAGAATACAACGATAACTAACCCTGAAATGACTTTAACGATTCTTGTATTATCTGATAATCTTTTTTCAAAAAAGTCAGGTAAAGTAATAGCGTTATCAGTCAGTTCAGTATAAATTCTTAAACGTGATGCTACGAGTATGTAATTAAGCCAAGCACCAATTGTAAGGCCAATGGCAATCCAAGTTGCTGATAGACCGATACTATATACAGATCCTGGTAACCCCATAATCATCCAACCACTCATGTCTGAAGCACCTGCTGATAGGGCAGTAACAAGTGCACCTAAATCTCTGCCGCCTAACATATATTCATCAAGCGTACTTGTCGAACGTTTGTAAGCATAAAATCCAATTGCTAATAAAATGGCAAAATAAATAGCAATCATGACGTATGTTTCCCAAGAAGTTTCGACTTTAACATTCTTAAAAGTATTTCCAAGAATAAACATGAAAAACCACCTCTCACTCATTGACATAAAATTCAGAAAAAATTCTGATAATTTATTATACACAATGTATGCGCTTTCATGTAGTTAATTTTTAATAACTTTAGATTTTTATATGAAAATTTGTTAAAATTATATGATGTTAGATTAACTAAGGAGGCGTCGCACATGACGAAGGTAACATCTGAACAAGTTGAACATGTTGCTAATTTAGCTAGACTTGAAGTTTCACAAGACGAAGTCAATGAATTCACACAATCTTTAGAGAAGATCTTAAACTTTGCAGGACAATTAGATGAAGTTGATACTGAAAATGTTGAACCAACATTCCACGTATTAGACTTACAAAATGTTCTAAGAGAAGATAAGAGTGAATCAGGAATTCCTCAAGAACAAGCATTACTTAATGCGAAAGAAAAAGAAGCGGGGCAATTTAAAGTTCCAGCAATTATGAATGAGGAGGACTAAAGCATGACAATTCGTTATGAAACAATTGAACGTTTATCAGAAATGATTAAAAATAATGAAATTAAGCCATCTGAAATTGTTAGAGATATTTTTGATGCGATAGAAGCAGACGACGCAAATATTAAAGCATTCTTAGCTTTAGATAAAGAACAAGCAATTAAAAAAGCTGAAGAACAAGATAAATTACAAGCTGAAGGTAAAATGGAAGGTAAGCTATTTGGTATTCCAATGGGTATCAAAGACAATATTATTACTGAAGGTGTAGAAACTACATGTGCAAGTAAAATGTTAGAAGGCTTTATTCCTATATATGAATCAACAGTTATGAATAAATTAAATGCTGAAAATGGTATTTTAGTTGGTAAACTTAACATGGATGAATTTGCTATGGGTGGTTCAAATGAGAACTCTTATTTCAAGACAACTGTTAATCCATTTGACCATAAAGCCGTACCAGGTGGTTCATCAGGTGGTTCAGCAGCAGCTGTTGCAGCAAGCTTAGTACCATTTGCATTAGGTTCAGATACTGGTGGTTCAATCCGTCAACCAGCATCATACTGTGGTGTTGTTGGTATGAAACCTACATATGGCCGTGTATCACGTTTTGGTCTAGTAGCATTTGCTTCTTCATTAGATCAAATTGGACCTATTACACGTAGTGTTAAAGATAACGCATTAATTTTAGAAACGATTTCTGGACATGATTCACAAGATTCAACAAGTGCACCGATCGAAGATGTAGACTTTACGTCTGAAATTGGTAAAGATATTAAAGGCTTAAAAGTAGCTGTACCAGAAGAATTCATTGGCTCTGGTGTATCTGAAGAAGTTAAGAACTCAGTTAATGAAGCTGTTAAAACTTTAGAATCTTTAGGTGCTACAGTTGATCGCGTATCATTACCAAATACTAAGTATGGTGTAGCAAGTTACTATATTATTGCATCTTCTGAAGCATCAGCTAACTTAGCTAGATTTGATGGTATCCGTTATGGTTATCATTCAAAATCAGCAAATACACTAGAAGAACTATACAAAAAATCTCGTGGTGAAGGTTTTGGAGACGAAGTTAAACGTCGTATTATGCTTGGAACATTCGCATTAAGTTCAGGTTATTACGATGCTTACTACAAAAAAGCTCAAAAAGTTCGTACATTAATAAAACAAGACTTCGAAAAAGTATTTGAAGACTACGATGTTATCGTAGGACCAACTGCACCAACGACAGCATTCAATATTGGTGAACAAATTGATGATCCATTAACAATGTACGCTAATGATATTTTAACTATTCCAGTTAACTTAGCAGGTGTACCATCAATCTCTATTCCTTGTGGTAAATCAAATGGTCGTCCAATTGGTTTACAAATTGTTGGTAAACCATTCGATGAAAAAACGATATACAAAGTTGCTTATCAATATGAAACACAATATAACTTACATGATGACTATAAAACTTTACAAGGAGTGTGAAACTGAATGCATTTTGAAACAATTATCGGCTTAGAAGTTCACGTCGAATTAAAAACAGAATCAAAAATGTTTTCACCATCACCCGCTCATTTTGGTGCGGAACCTAATACAAATACAAACGTTATTGACTTAGCATACCCAGGCGTATTACCAGTTGTAAACAAGACAGCTGTTGATTGGGCTATGCGTGCAGCAATGGCATTAAATATGGATATTGCGAAAGAATCTAAATTTGATAGAAAAAACTATTTCTACCCAGATAATCCAAAAGCTTATCAAATTTCTCAATTCGATCAACCAATTGGTGAAAATGGTTGGATTGATATTGAAGTAGATGGAGAAACTAAACGTATTGGTATCACTCGTTTACACATGGAAGAAGATGCAGGGAAATTAACACATAAAGATGGATATTCTTTAGTTGATTTAAACCGTCAAGGAACACCATTAATTGAAATCGTTTCTGAACCTGATATTCGATCTCCTAAAGAAGCGTATGCATACTTAGAAAAATTACGTGCAATTATTCAATATACAGGCGTATCAGATTGTAAAATGGAAGAAGGTTCATTACGTTGTGATGCCAACATTTCATTACGTCCATATGGTCAAGAAGAATTCGGTACAAAAGCAGAGCTTAAAAACTTAAACTCATTTAACTATGTCCGTAAAGGTCTTGAACATGAAGAAAAACGCCAAGCAGAAGTATTATTAGCTGGTGGAGAAATTTTACAAGAAACACGTCGTTTCAACGAATCAACAGGCGAAACAATTTTAATGCGTGTTAAAGAAGGTTCAGATGACTATCGTTACTTCCCAGAACCAGACTTAGTACCATTATATGTTGATGATGAGTGGAAAGAACGTGTACGTCAAACAATCCCAGATTTACCAGACGTACGTAAAGAACGTTATGTTAATGAATTAGGATTACCAGCTTATGATGCACATGTATTAACATTAACTAAAGAAATGTCAGATTTCTTTGAAGCAGCAATTGAACATGGTGCAGACGTTAAATTAACATCTAACTGGTTAATGGGTGGCGTTAATGAATACTTAAATAAAAATCAAATCGAATTACAAGATACTGCATTAACACCAGAAAACTTAGCAGGTATGATTAAACTTATTGAAGATGGCACAATGAGTAGTAAAATTGCTAAGAAAGTATTCCCTGAATTAGCTGAAAATGGTGGAGACGCACATCAAATTATGAAAGACAAAGGTCTTGTACAAATATCTGATGAAGCAACACTATTAGGATTTGTTACAGAAGCATTAGATAACAATCCACAATCAGTAGAAGACTTTAAAAATGGTAAAGGCAAAGCGATGGGCTTCTTAGTAGGTCAAATTATGAAAATTTCAAAAGGCCAAGCAAACCCACAAATCGTGAACCAATTACTAAAATCAGAATTAGAGAAAAGATAATAAATATAATGAAAATCTCGTCACAGAGTGAAGTACTCGTGACGAGATTTTTTATTGTATAAGAGGATGGATATTTGTAAGGGACAGAATTCTGAGAAATGTCCCCCAAATGAGCGTCTTCCTAATTGCTAGAATTCGGAATAATGGAAGTTACACCACAGTTAATTCTTGATCTTATTAAATTGCAAATTCTATATCTAATTACTTGCATGGTTGGTGTGTTGAAGTACAATAGTATTAAATCTTAATGACGATGGAGGCGTAACTACATATGACGCAAATTAAAATAGCTAAAAATGAAAATGAAATTAATTTAGAGTTAGGTCAAGCTAATAGACATGGTTTGATTGCTGGTGCTACTGGTACTGGTAAAACAATTACTTTAAAAGTATTGGCTGAACAATTTTCAAAAGCTGGTGTTCCAGTCTTTATGTCAGATGTTAAAGGGGATATCTCAAGTATTGCTGAGGCTGGCTCTATCAATGATAAGATTCAAGAACGTATTGATATGATGAAAATTGATGATTATGAAAATAATGCTTTCCCTGTAACGTTATTTGATGTATTTCAAAAAACGGGTGTACCTGTTCGTACAACAATTACAGAAATGGGTCCGCTATTAATTGGTAAGTTATTAGATTTAAATAATACTCAATTAGGTGTGTTAGATATTGTATTTAAAGTTGCTGATGAAAGTGGTCTGCTTCTGATTGATATGAAAGATTTTAAAGCACTTTTAAAAGAAATTAATGAAAATAGAGCGGAGTATGCTGAGAAGTATGGAAATATTTCCTCTGCATCAATTGGTGCTATTCAACGTGCATTATTAAGATTAGAAACTGAAGGTGCTGAAACGTTCTTCGGAGAACCTGCATTACAATTAGAAGATTTTATTAAGTTTGATGATTCAGGCAAAGGTATGATCAATGTACTTGATGCATCTGTTTTATATCAAAAGCCTAAATTATATGCAACGTTCTTATTATGGTTATTATCTGAACTATTTGAGAGTCTTCCAGAAGTAGGAGATCCCGAAAAACCAAAAATTGTATTCTTCTTTGATGAAGCCCACCTTTTATTTAATGACAGCTCTAAAGAGTTAATTGAAAAAGTTGAACAAGTTGTACGTTTAATTCGTTCTAAAGGTGTAGGTATTTATTTCGTAACTCAAAATCCAATTGATATTCCAGAGTCAGTTCTCGGACAACTAGGAAATAGAGTGCAACATGCACTTAGAAGTTATACACCTAAAGATCAAAAAGCGATTAAAAGCGCTGCACAAACTTTCCGTCAAAATGAAAGCTTTGACACTGCTCAAGTAATCGGAGAATTGAAAACTGGGGAAGCATTGATTTCATTCTTAAATGATGAAGGGCAACCGAATGTTGTTGAACGTGCATTTATTCGTCCACCTGAAAGTAAAATTGGTGTAATCGATGAATCTGTTAAAAAAGATTTAATTGAAAATGCGTCATTAAATGAAACGTATAAAGAAACATTTGATCGTGAAAGTGCATATGAAATGTTACAAAATAAAATTGAAAAGCAACCTGAAGAAGAACAAAAAACTAAGAAATCACAGTCAACTAAGAAAGAAACAACATCTAAGAAGAAAGAAAAACCTTCACAATTCCAAAAAGAAACATCTAAATTCTTATCAACAGTTGGAAGACAAATTGGTAGAGAAATCGTACGTAATATATTTGGAACGAAAAGACGCTAATTATTTTTTGCTTTCTTATATTTAGTATATGCTTTAATATAAAGATATAAGAATATACAAGAGGGATCATAATGAAGAAAAAAGCTAGAATCATTTACAACCCTACATCAGGAAGAGAGTTATTTAAAAGAGCATTACCTGATGTATTAATTAAGTTAGAACAGGCTGGTTATGAGACAAGTGCTCATGCTACAACAAGTGCTGGAGATGCGACACATGCTGCTAGGGAAGCTCTAAAATATGATTATGATGTTATCATTGCTGCTGGTGGAGACGGTACTTTAAATGAAGTTATCAATGGTATTGCAGAAGCAAAGAAACGACCTAAACTAGGGCTAATTCCTATGGGGACAGTTAATGATTTTGGTAGAGCACTTCTTATTCCAAACAATATAATGGAAGCTGTAGATACAATCATTAAAGGTGATCTTGTACCAGTAGATGTTGGTAAAATGAACAATCGCTATTTTATTAATATTGCTGGTGGTGGTAAAATAACAGAAGTTTCTTATGAAGCGCCAAGTAAATTGAAAACAATGGTTGGACCACTCGCTTATTACATTAAAGGCTTAGAGATGTTACCACAAATTAAAGCGACTGATATACGTATCGAATATGATGGTAATGTATTCCAAGGCGAAGCGATGATGTTCTTAATTGGCTTGACGAATTCAATAGGTGGCTTTGAAAAGCTAGTACCAGATGCAGATATTAATGATGGTAATTTTACTTTGCTTATATTAGAGAAAGTGAATATAGCTGAGCTTGGTCACATTATGACATTGGCTTCTAGAGGTGATCATATCAATCATCCGAAAGTTCATTACACTAAAGCTAAAACAATTAATGTCTCATCATTTGAGCAAATTCAATTAAATGTTGATGGTGAATTTGGTGGTGTATTACCTGCTAATTTCTTAAACTTAAAACAACATATACAAGTCTTTTCTAAACTTGAGAGGGTTAAGAGAGAGCACGGAATTGAAACAGTAGAAAGAGAACGAGAAAGACTACACGAAGAACAAACAGAAGAATAAATACATAGGGACATTATTTTGTCCCTTTTTTCTATGTTTATCGTGAAAGAGGGAGTTAATATGGCAGGAGTCGTAAATAAGAATGAAATATATACTGGAGAGGTTATCGATTTTACACATGAAGGGCATGGTGTAGTTAAATTCGATCGTTATCCAATTTTCGTACCAAATGCAATTAAAGATGAAACCATTTCATTTAAAGTTATCAAAGTGAAAAAACAATTTGCTATTGGTAAGTTAATCTCCATTGAAGAAGCATCAAAGGACAGAATTGAACCACCATGTGAATATTATAAAGTTTGTGGTGGATGTCAACTTCAACATTTAAGCTACACAGCGCAATTAGAAATGAAAAAAGAACAAGTGATTAATCTATTCAAGAGAAAATCACATTTTGAAGATACAATTATTCACGATACAGTTGGAATGGAGAATCCTTGGCATTATCGTAATAAATCACAAATACCAGTCGGGAAAAATAAATCTGGTGAAATTGAACTAGGATTCTATAGACAAAGAAGTCACGATATCGTGAATATAGATCATTGTATGATTCAAGATGAAAAACATGATTTAATTATGAAGAAACTTAAACGACTTTTAGATGAAACAAACATTAGTATTTATAATGAACAAAAGCACAAAGGTGAATTAAGACATATCATCTTGAGAACTGGTTATTATACTGGAGAAACAATGGTTATATTCGTAACGAATAGTAAACAACTTAGCCATAAAAATAAAATAATTGATTTTATTCAAACTGAATTTGAAAATGTGGTCAGCATTAAACATAATATTAATCTAGAAAAATCAAATGTTATTATGGGACATACGTCATATACTTTATACGGGAAAGATACCATTACAGATAAACTTTCTGAATATGAATTTAAAATATCCGACACTTCTTTCTATCAAATCAACCCAACACAAACAGAAAAACTTTATCATAAAGCGCTAGAATATGCACAATTAGATGGAGAAGAAACTGTCATTGATGCATATTGTGGTATTGGGACAATCGGTTCATACATGTCACAAAAAGCGAAACACGTTTATGGTGTGGAAGTCGTCGAACAAGCAATAGAAAACGCAAAAGAAAATGCGCAAATCAACCTTATAGATAATGCGACATGGGAAGCAGGAAAAGCAGAAGAAATCATCTTAAAATGGCAACAAGAAGGTATTAAGCCAGAAGTTGTAATGGTCGATCCACCAAGAAAAGGATGCGATCAAACATTTATAGAAACTTTAATCGAATTATCACCAAAAAGAATCGTATATATTTCATGTAACCCAGCAACACAAGTTAGAGATGTAGAATTGTTGAAAAATAGCGGTTATCAACTAAAAGAAATCACACCAGTAGATATGTTTCCACATACAACACACGTCGAAACAGTTGCTTTAATCGAAAAAATAACAGAATAAAATTAACTAAAAACCTAAGCCAACGTATAAGTTGGCTTGGGTTTTTGAGCGTTATGGTTGTGTGAAAGTGTTTACAACTGTATAAATAATGTAAGGAGGGTTGTTTATGAAGCGACTAATGATCAGTGCGATTTCGGCTAGTTTTATTTTATCTGCTTGTAGTAATGATTCGAAAGAAGAAACTGAAGATAAAGGCAAGCAAACTCAGAATGAAATGGAACATGAACAGAGTCAGTCAGATGACAACCAAGAACATAAAGAAACTAAAGGGATTGAAACGGTAGCTCAAGGTTTAGATACACCTTGGAGTATTGCGAGATCAGATGATGTGTTTTATTTATCAGAACGCCCTGGTAAAATTATTAAAATTGATGGCAATAAAAAGACTGAGCAACAAGTGGATTTAGATAAGGAAGTTTCTACTGCTGCTGAAGCGGGTTTATTAGGATTTGTGCTTGCGCCTGATTTTAAAGATTCTAAAGAAGCATATGCTTATTACACATATGAAGATAATGGTCAGTTTAATCGTATCGTAAAATTAAAATTAGAAAATGATACGTGGAAAGAGGATGAGGTATTAATTGATAAAATACCAAGTGGCCAATATCATCATGGTGGTCGGTTGAAAATTGGACCGGATGATAAATTATATGCGACTACTGGAGATGCTTCAGACGAACAAAATGCACAAGATAAAGATACTTTAGGTGGTAAAATTTTAAGAATTAATCTTGATGGTAGTAAACCTAAAGATAATCCGATTTCTAATTCATATGTTTATAGTTACGGTCACAGAAATCCACAAGGAATTGTATGGACACCTGATGGACAGATGTATGCGAGTGAACATGGTAATCAAGCTAATGATGAAATAAATGAGATTAATGAAGGTCAAAATTACGGTTGGCCAGTGATTGAAGGTAATGAAGAAAATGATAATATGGAAACACCGATATTTACTTCAGGATCAGATGATACTTGGGCACCTTCAGGCATAGCATTTAAAGATGGTATCATTTATTCAGCTGCGTTGCGTGGAGAAGGTATTATGAAATTTGATGTAGAAAAAGATGAAATGAAAAAAGTGGCGACTAAATATGGAAGAATTAGAGATGTTTACATCGTAAATGATGATTTATATTTTGTAAGCAACAATACAGATGGTAGAGGTAATCCTTCCCAAAATGATGATAAGATGTATAAAGTTTCGCTAAGTCAATTAAATTCATAACTCAAACCTGAGCATAAAATGATTAGTATAAATTGAATTTATATTTTATAATCATTATGTAAAGGTTATTAAGAAATGGTTTCTCGGGGGTATTGGATGCTTAAAATTGACTTAGTTAACAATATATCTGTATTAAAGAGGTTAGCACTTTTACAATTTGTTTTATTTCTTTCATTAATATTAATAAGCTTTAAGTTAATTGCGAATATCATATATATTTATGAAGAAGGCTTTGTAAGAAATATCATAGTTGGGTTAGTTGGTTTAATTATATTAGTGTTTATCCACGAGTTAATACACGGTATTTGCTTTAAAATATTTAAACCAAAGGGAAAAGTTAAATATGGATATATGAAAGGCATGTTTTATGCAACGATGCCACATGCTATTTTTACAAGAAAACAATTTTATATCATATTATTAGCACCATTTGTTTTAATTAGTATAGGATTATTAATTGTATTATTATGGCTTCAAGTCACTTCTATTATTTATGTATTTGCTTTTCATGGTGCTGCATGTATCGGTGATTTTTACATGGCACAAGTGATTTATAGTAATAAACAGATGAATTATGTAGAAGATACAGAAGTCGGCATTAATTTATTTACGGATAATAAAGATGTTCAATCAACAAGTTAAAAAGATTTTTGATATAATATATAGGAATTTGGGCAACCAACTTCCTATTTTTTTGTAGAGGTGTTTAGAATGGAACGGCGAATCATTCACATTGACATGGATGCTTTCTTTGCTCAAGTTGAAATAAGAGATAATCCAAAATTAAAAGGAAAACCAGTTATTATAGGAGGACGTGCTTCAGGTAGAGGCGTTGTTTCAACGGCTAGCTATGAAGCTCGGAAATTTGGTGTTCATTCAGCTATGCCCATGGCTCAAGCACATCAACTTTGTCCGGATGGTTATTATGTACGCCCAAGAATTAATTATTATCGTGAAGTATCTAATGAAATAATGGCGATTTTTAAAAGTTATACAGATATTGTTGAACCATTATCGTTAGATGAAGCTTATTTAGACGTTACTGAACTTGTGAGAAGAGACTTATCAGCTTCAACGATTGCTCAATATATTCAACGGGATATTTATGATAAGACGCATCTTACATCTTCAGCAGGTGTTTCTTATAATAAATTTTTAGCAAAGCTCGCTAGTGGTATGAATAAACCGAGTGGTCGGACAGTGATAGATTATGAGAATGTACATGATTTATTGATGTCGTTGCCGATAGGAGATTTTGCAGGTATTGGGAAAGTAACCGAAGAAAAGATGAAATCATTGGGAATCAATAGTGGTAATGATTTATACGCATATGACCAAATGGAATTGATTCAATTATTCGGTAAACGTGGTGTAAGCTTTTATAATAAAGTACGTGGTATCGATCATTCTCCAGTGAAACCAACACGTGTTAGAAAATCAATCGGTCGAGAAACAACTTTTGAAACAGATCAAAATGATGATGACTTTATTCTCAATACGATTAGAAAATTGAGTACTGAAGTTGCCAATAGAGCTGATAAACACGAACTAGCAGGGCGAACAATAACAGTTAAACTAAAAACACATAACTTTGAAACATTATCTAAACAAACAAGTAGTCATACACCAGTCTATGACGAAGTTGAAATTTATAATATTGCATATGATTTATATAATTCATTAAAAGATCCGGATACTTCTATACGTTTAGTAGGTGTATCTATCGGGAATTTAGTTTCGAGAACATATCGCAATTTAACAATATATGATTTTATTTAAACCGGTTTACTTGATATCGTCATGTATCCTTAGTATTCTGGATATTGTTGAATGCGCGTTTCGGCTATACGAGAAGTGGGTATTTATTAATACTTATAATAAGAAAGTAGAGATTGATATGAAATTTAAATTTTCAATTATTGCAATTACAGTATTATTAATCATTTTATTTATTAAAAGTTCCATTGAAACAGGTTCATTCGATATTATCAAATTACTAGGTATTATTGCGATAGCAATATTGTTATTCTGGGTTGATAGAAAATTAGAAAGACCTGTTAATAAAGCAAGTTTAAAAAGAGACATAAAAAAAGAATTCCAACACAAAGAGTAAATAAAAGAATAAAAGCTTCTAGGATGCGTTATAATATCTTAGAAGCTTTTATTTATACATATTTTTTATCGGTTAATGCTTTGCCATAAATACTTAATACAGAATCTAAGTCTGGATAATGTTTTAATAATCGATACGTAATAATTGCGCATGCTTTAGCATCATTTAACGCATGGTGGTGACCTTTAAAATCAATATTATAATAATCCATCATTGGCGCAAGTCCATATCTATGATTGTTGACTGTTTTTCTAGCTAATATACATGAACAAAAATACGTTAATTCAGGAATTTCGATTTGGTGTTTAATGAGTGATTTAAACAATACAGTCATATCAAATTTAGCATTATGTGCTACAACTGGTAGTGTACCGATGAAATCCATCATATATGGAAACACGACATCGAAAGTAGGTGAATTTGTCACATCAGAAGGTTTTATTTTATGGATTTTAATATTTATATTTGAAAAATAATCTTCAGGGTTCACTAATGTATAAAAAGTTTCTGTAATTTGATGATCAATTACTTTGACCATTCCGACAGAACAAATGCTTTCCGGACTTCCATTTGCTGTTTCAAAATCAAGTGCTACAAATGAAGACATGCCATCACTTCCTTTAGAAAGTTATTATAAACATTTGTCGGAATAATGTAAATGATGATGGTATGTAGAAAGAATGAATAAAGACCATCTGCCATGAATAGTTCATGGAGATGGTCTTGTTTAAGTATTGTAAGGCTATAAATTATTCAGCATCTTCATCGAAGTGACGAGAAGCTAAATCTTTTTCATAGATAAATAATGCGTTATTGTCTTCTTGAATTCTTTCTAAGTAGTCAATATGTGTTTCAAACATAGACTCTTCTTCAACTTGCTCATCTAAGAACCAGTTTAAGAATGAAATTGTTGCAAAGTCTTTTTCTTCTTTAGCAATTTCAGATAAGTTATAGAATCGACGTGTAACATCTTGTTCTTGAGCTAATCCATCTTTAAATGTCTCTAATAAAGAACTGAATTCAGTCTTAGGAGCATCTAAAGCTGTGAAAATAGCTTTTTCACCACGATCGTTAATATAGTCATATATTTTCATACCATGGAAACGTTCTTCTTTAGCTTGTTGAATATAGAAGTTTGCAAATCCATCGTAACTCTTATCTGCACAATAAGCTGCCATTGCCATATATGCATGTGCTGCGTAAAATTCATGATTCAATTGATTGTTTAAAGCATCTAAAATATTTTTAGATAACATAGAAATCTTCCCTTCTATAATAATTTTAACTTACATTTTTATTATACAATAACAACAAAATGAAACCAACGATTTGATACAGTTAAACACTTTTTTTAAAGCTTTTGAACGTGGTATAATGATGTGACAGAACAAGGAGGTAACGTATGAAGAAGTATGTTGCGAAAAATATAGCAAAGCTAGCACGATATGCTAGTAGAAAAGTAGGTAAACAAGGTACGGATCTTCCGGGACAAATAGCTCGAAAAATAGACCCGCTTATTTTAAGAAAGTTAGCGAATGAAGTAGATGAAATCGTGATGATTAGTGGTACGAACGGTAAAACGACGACATCGAACTTAATAGGTTATACATTAAAGAAGAACAATATTGAAATTATACATAATACTGAAGGTGCCAATATGGCAGCAGGGATTACTTCAAGCTTTATTGTTCAATCTAATAAAAATACTAAAATTGCTGTTATAGAAATAGACGAGGGTTCTATTCCAAGAGTGTTAAAAGAAATGACACCTTCTATGATGGTAGTGACAAACTTCTTTAGAGACCAAATGGATAGATTTGGTGAAATCGATACGATGGTAGATAATATCGCCAACTCAATCAAGGATAAAGGAATTAAACTATTACTGAATGCAGACGATCCTTTCGTTAGTCGTTTGAAAATAGCAAGTGATGACATTGTTTATTATGGTATGCAAAAAGGGATACATGACTTTGAACAAAGTACAATGGTTGAAAGTAAATATTGTCCTAATTGTGGCAGATTATTAAATTATAGTCATATTCATTACAATCAAATTGGTCATTATACATGTGAATGTGGATTTAATAGAGCGACTCCACAATATGAAGTGACAGCATTTAAACAAGAACCGTTTATACATGTTGGCTTAAATGATGCACATTTTGATATGAAGATTGCTGGTGATTTTAATGTGTTTAATGTCATTGCAGCTTATTCAGTATTAAGAGAATTAGGTTTAAATGATCAATCTATAAAAGCTGGTTTTGAAACGTATACTTCTGATAATGGACGTATGCAATACTATAGAAATAGTAAAAAAGAAGCGCTTATTAACTTAGCTAAAAACCCTGCAGGCCTTAATGCAAGTTTATCTGTTGGTGAACAAATTGATGGGGAAAAAGTTTATTTAATCAGTTTGAATGATAACGGCGCAGATGGAAGAGATATTTCATGGATTTATGATGCAGACTTTGAAAAATTATCTAGACAAAATATCAAAACTATCATCTGTACAGGACAAAGAGCTGAAGAATTAGCATTAAGACTGAAATATGCTGAAGTTGAAGCGGAAGTTATTATAGAACATTCAATAGAAAAGGCAACGGAACTATCAATGACTTACAATCAGTTTACAGTTGCAATTCCTAACTATACATCTTTATCACCAATGCATCGAACATTGAATAAAGCCTTTAAGGAGGAAGCATAATGTCATCAATAAAAATATTTCATTTTATGCCAGATAAATTAAATTTGTACGGCGATATTGGCAATATCATTGCACTAAAACAACGTGCGAAATGGCGTAATATAGAAGTAGAAGTAATAGATATAACAGATACAGATCAATTAAGTTTAGATGAATGTGACATTTTCTTTATAGGCGGTGGAAGTGATAGAGAACAAAGTTTAGCTACAGAACAATTAAAGAAAATTAAAGCACAACTTAAAGATGCAATTGAAGACGGCATGCCAACTTTAACAATATGTGGCGGCTATCAATTTTTAGGATCTGAATATGTAACACCTGATGGAACAAGATTAGAAGGTTTAAACATTCTTGATATTTATACAGAATCTAAGAAAGACCGTCTAATAGGAGATATTGTTATTGAATCAGAAACATTTGGACAAATCGTCGGTTTCGAGAATCATGGTGGAAGAACATATCATGAATATCCTACATTAGGTAAAGTTGTTGATGGTTATGGTAACAATGATACAGATAAAAAAGAGGGTATCCATTATAAAAATTTATTGGGTACATATTTACATGGACCAATTTTACCTAAAAACCACGAAATCACAGATTACTTATTAAAACAAGCATGTATCCGAAAAGGTATAACATTCGAACCAGAACAACTAGACAATGCAGTTGAAGAAGCAGCAAAACAAGCTATTATAAAAAGGTTGTTAAAAGCAAAATAATAAAAAAATGTGAGTTAAAGAGGTAGTAACCTTTACATCATTAATAAATAATAATAAAAAGCGGCTGGGACATATTTTAGTGCCCTAGCCGCTTTAGTAAGTTTTAGTTTAGTTATTTTGTTAATCTTGAATATCTATCGTTTAAAATTTTATTAATCATGAGTATTTCATAAATAATGTGACTTTTTATTTGGTTTTCATCAAATTCATTCAGTCCTTTAACACTATTTTTTAATGTGGATGCTGCATTTTTTTGTTTTTTATATTCATTTGCATTTATTAAATGTTCATAGGATTTGATGAAATTTGAGATTGCTGTGCGTTCTTTTTCAGTAAAGACGATGTGCGTATTCTCTGGTAAATATACTAGGTTTAATAAATGTGCATTTAGTAGTCGGTTAATATGATATTTCATTTCGACTTTTCTAATGTGAGATTTAGATTCTTTCTTTGCTCTATGGTAATCGTATTCTTCTTTTTGATATTTTATAAGTTGTTCAATTTTAGTGGCTTGCTGTTGTAATGTTGATACTTTTTTCATGGATAGGGCAGATTCATATTCACCTAGTAAGAGTTCTTTAAGTCTAGATATGTATATTTCTAATATACTTTGATCCATTTTTTGATTAATGTCTTCTATTTGATTTATATATTTAGGTGGCAAAATAATAAAATTGACGATGCTTGCTGTTGCAAGACCAATTGTAGTAGTTGCTAATCGTGATACGAAATTATATACAAATGCTTCATGGATAACAGGGACCATTGCGACAGCTGTAATGGCAGCAACTAACATTCCATCAAATAATTTAAGTTTATAACATACTAAAATCGTGACGGTTGCTGCTAATGAATAACTTAAAGGTGATTCTCCAAAGAAGTATGTACTAATAACAGCTATAAATGCACCGAGTATTGAAGCGGGGAACCTTACAAAAGCTTTCTTTAAGGAGGCTTTAGCTGTAGGTTCTATTGTCACAATTGATGTGATAACCGCAAATATAGGATTTAAATTTAAAGACATACATATTAAACCTGTTAAAAAAGTTGCTAATCCAGTTTTAATAATTCTTGCACCGATAATTCGAGATAACCAATTTTCTTTCATATTCAAAACTCCGAAATCATTTTTTTATAGTATAACATGCATTTTCTGATATAATGATAAACGACAAAAAAATTTTAAAAGAAAGAACGGGATTTAAATGATAATTCAAAACAATGAAGAACTTGATGGCCTAAAAGAAATAGGTAAAATTTGTGCAATAATTCGTGATGAGTTGAAAGAAGCAACTAAACCCGGAGTGACAACTAAAGAATTAGATAACATCGCAAAGGAAAGATTTGCTGAATTAGAAGCAGAATCAGCACCTATTGCAGAGTATGATTTTCCTGGTTACACATGTATAAGTGTTAATGAAGAGGTTGCGCACGGTATACCTGGTAAACGTGTGATTAAAGAAGGCGATCTTGTCAACATAGACGTATCAGCACGTAAAAATGGCTATTATGCAGATACAGGTATTTCATTTGTTGTTGGTAATGCAGATGACCCGAAAAAACAATTAGTAGTAGATGTAGCGGCTATGGCTTTTGAAGAAGCAATGAAGAAAGTTAAGCCAGGTGCTAAATTATCTCAAATTGGCAGAGCAGTTAATGCTACAGCACGTAAAAATGGCTTAAAAGTTATTAAAAACTTAACAGGTCATGGTGTTGGACGTTCATTACACGATTCACCACAACATGTTATGAACTATTATGATCCATTAGAAAAACAATTGCTTAAAGAAGGTATGGTACTTGCAGTAGAACCATTTATCTCATCAAATGCAACAATCGTTAGCGACGGTAAAAATGATTGGGCATTTGAAACGAAAGATAAAAGTTTCGTCGCTCAAATTGAGCACACAATTGTTGTCACTAAAGAAGGGCCATTATTATTAACTAAATTAGAAGACTAAAAATATAAGAGGAGTGGATAGAATTGATTAAACATACAAGATTCTATACTACTCCTTTTTATTTTTCTAAGACTAAGGTCCTATTGAAAATTCAATCCTAGGTCCATTTTTAGATTTGAAATAACATTTTATAATAGAGTTTAATATGACAGAAGTAGGTGATTCTATGTTTAATGTTGTTTCAGATCAATTAAAGCAATTGATTCTTGTTTCGTATTATGAAAGTTTAGATACATGTGCAAAGCGCTTAGATGTTAAAATTAAAGCTATGAAACAGTACATCACGTATCTTGAACAAAAACGTTGTCAATTAAGTAAATTAATTGATAAATATACTTTAGAATTAGACAATAAGTATATGGACAAGATTGAAGATTTTAAAATTAAATGTGCTAAAAAATTAGAAGATCATGATTTACAATGGTTACAAAAGCAAATTAATATGTTAGAAAGTGAATTAGCGAAAATTGACGAAGCTATGAAAAGCACTTTAGATAAAATTGCTGATACGATAGCTGAGCGTACGATGCTTACTCAGATGAATTCACTTCTCTAAAAAAGGAGTGGTATGTTGAAGAATAAATTTATATCAACTGAATTGTTGATCGTATTATCTGTATTGATTTTGTTATCAAACATTTACTATATTTTCTTTGAGAAAATAGGCTTATTACTCGTTGTTGTAATGGGTACGATATTTATATATGTAGGGTATTTATATTTTCATAAATTACGGGGATTAATTATATTTTGGATAGGCGCTATTTTAATGATTTATGCATTACTTTCTAATCCATACATGCTTGCCATTTTATTTTTATTCTTAGTATTTTTAGTTATTAGATATTTTCTATATCGTAAGAAACCATTAAGAGTAGAACATGTCGACCAAACGTCAAATGAAAATATTAACGAATCATTTATAAAACAGCGATGGTTCTCTCCTCAAAAGACACCACACTATATTTATAAATGGGAAGATATACAAATTCAACAAGCAATTGGAGATATTGAATTAGATTTATCTTTAGCTGCTAATTTATCTGAGCATAATGTTATTGTCGTGAGACAATATATTGGAAAGACACAAATTATTGTTCCTTATAATTACCATGTACATGTACATATAACTGCTTTATATGGCAGATTATATATGAATGATCAAGTGTATAGAGTGAAAAATGAAACGGTACATTATGAGGAAAATAGTCACAAAAACTCATTTAAAGTTAATATATTCTTCTCAACATTTATGGGAGATGTTGAGGTGATTTATCGATGAATAACTACACAAGAATTATAGGTTCAATGCTTATACTTGTTTATACAATTGTTGGTATATTATTTTTCTTAGATCGAATTTTTATTAATATTATATATTTTCAAGGTATATTTTATACTCAAATATTAGGTGTACCAGCATTCCTATTTATCAACATTGTAGTTATTTTGCTATGTATTATAATAGGGACTGCAGTCGCCTACAAAATTAATCAACAGCATCATTGGATTAAAGAACAAATCGAAAGATCTTTTCAAGGAGAAATGTTAGGTGTAAATCACCATGAAATTGATTTGCACAAAGAAACTTTAGAAATTTATCAAACATTAATTCCGTTGCACGAAGAACTATACACATTGAGATTAAAGTCTCAACAAATTATTAATGAATCGTATCAAATGCAAGATTCCGTCGTTAAAAAAATCATAGAAGATGAGCGACAAAGGTTAGCAAGAGAATTACATGACTCAGTAAGTCAGCAATTATTTGCGGCAAGTATGATGTTATCTGCAATTAAATCATCAGAATTAAAAGAGCCATTAGCAAAACAAGTAGACTTATTAGAAAAAATGATACAAGATTCGCAATTAGAAATGCGTGCTTTATTATTACATTTAAGACCTCTAGGATTAAAAAATAAATCGCTTGGTGAAGGGATTAAAGATTTAGTAGTCGACCTGAAACAAAAAATACCAATGAAAGTTGTTTATGATATAGAAGATATAGAAATAGCCAAAGGTACAGAAGACCATCTATTCCGCATAACTCAAGAGGCAATATCTAATACGTTACGTCATTCTAAAGGTACAAAAGTTTCAATAGAGTTAATAGATACGAATGATTATGTTATATTACGTATACAAGATGACGGTGTAGGTTTTGACACATCTAAAAGAGATCCACAGAGTTATGGGCTAAATACTATGAACGAACGCGCATTAGAAATTGGAGCCACTCTCAATATTATTTCAATGCCTGAATCGGGAACGCGTATTGAAGTTAAGGTACCAAATAATAAGGAGGAACAATATGACAATTAGAGTATTATTTGTAGATGATCATGAAATGGTTCGAATCGGAATTTCTAGTTATTTATCTACACAAGAAGATATTTCCGTCATAGGAGAAGCAGCATCAGGTAGAGAAGGTATTGAAAAAGCTGAAGAATTAGAACCCGATGTTATTCTAATGGATTTAGTGATGGATGATATGAATGGTATAGAAGCAACACAACATATAAAAAAGCATCAACCAAGTGTTAAAATCGTCATGTTAACAAGTTTCATTGAAGATAATGAAGTCTACCAAGCCTTAGATGCGGGTGTTGATAGTTATATATTAAAGACGACTTCTGCGGATGATATCGCAAATGCGATACGTAAGACGTACAATAAAGAGTCTATTTTCGAACCAGAAGTACTTGTAAAAATGAGAAATAGAATGAACCAGAAAGCTGAATTATTCGAAATGTTGACTGAACGAGAAATGGAAATATTATTATTAATCGCTAAAGGTTATTCTAACCAAGAAATAGCAAGTGCTTCCCACATTACAATTAAGACAGTTAAAACGCACGTTAGTAATATATTAAGTAAATTAGAAGTACAAGATAGAACACAGGCTGTTATATATGCCTTTCAACATAATTTAATATCATAAAAAAGAAGTTGAGCTTCCAGAAAGGAGCTCAACTTCTTTTATTTAGTAAATTCATATCCATTTTGAATCACTTCTAAATCACCATTGTGTGGATCGATAACGAGTCCATGTATCGGAACAGATTGATCAAATAATGGATGGTTGTACACTTTTTGTATATTTGTTTGAACATTTTCAGTTACATCATCGAATCCTCTTAAGAATTGATGAATATTAATACCTGAATGTTCGATTGTATTTAGTGTATCATCTGTGATACCACGACTTTTCATTGTATCTATTACTGAGTCCACATCCAAATTCCCCATTCCACAGTCTTTATGACCCATGATAATGATTTCTTCAGCACCAAGTGCATAAATCGCTACTAATAAGCTTCGCATAGTAGACCCATATGGATGAGAAATTGTTGCGCCAGCATTTTTAACAACTTTAATATCACCATTTTTAAAGCCTAATGCACGCGTAGAAAGTTCTGTTAATCGCGTATCCATACAAGTAAGCAATACTGCTTTAGCATTAGGTGTCTTCGTTGTTATAAGATTTTCATATTCCTTATTTTCTATGAAAGCTGCATTATATTCTAAAATATCATTCAATAGAGGCATTAGTCATATCACCGTTTTCTGTTAAGTTATTAAATGCTTGCTCTTCTGGTGATCCATTTTTAAGCATTTTCTTCTGATGTAATACTGCGTTTATTTCTGCACCTATGATAATAATTAATCCTGTTAAGAATAACCAAATCATCAATACGATAATACCTCCGATACTACCATATGTCTTAGAGTAGTTAGCGAAATTATTAACATATAAACCAAATAGTGCACTTGAGCCTAACCATGCAATTGTTGTAAAAGCTGCACCAGGAACAACTGATAATAATTTAATTTTGATGTTTGGTGCGAGTGTATAAAGTGTGATGAACACGATAAACGTCACAATTAATGGTAATACGACTTTAATTAAACTAAATATCCAACGTAATTCAGATTCTAATCCTAAAGGACCGAATAATAAATTGCCGATTTGTTGTCCAAATATAGGTAGTGCTATTGCAATACCGAATACAACAACCATAATAACTGTGAAGAAGACACTCATGATTTTAAGTATGATGGCATTTCTTCCATCTTCAACATCATAAGCGACATTAAATGCGTTCATTAAAGCAGTCATACCATTTGAAGCAGACCATAATGCTGCAATTAAACCGAATGAGAATAAGCCACCACTGGCATTATTCATAACGTCATCAATTATGCCAGTAATTAATTTTGCCGTATCGCCAGGTGCATTTTCTGATATCATATTTGTAATTGTATCAGGATTGACTTGGAATAATGGTATCAACGTTAACACAAATATTAGAGTAGGGAATAATGCAAGTAAGAAATAATATGAAAGCTGTGCTGCAAGTCCTGTAGCATTATCCTTACCAATTCTGTATATTAAAGTTGATAAAATATTACCGTCTTTCGTAAATTTGGCTGGTTTATTGATCTTTGAAACGTAAAATATTTGATTATCCTTCTTTGCTGTTTTAGATTCAAATTTTTGTGGTGGAATATAATGTTCTTTCTTAATAGACTTTTTTTGTTCGTCTTTAAAATGTTTAGCTTGTTCTAAAAATTTTGAGCTCGATTTATCATTTCCCATATAAATTCTCCTAATTTAATATGATGTTAAAAAAGACTAGGTTAGTTGAATAAGCCTAGTCTTTAATATAAATTATGAATGGTTTGAACCTGAGATTTGTCTTTGATTCTTTTTCTCAATGAATGTATCTTTAGCATCCATAATTGATTGTTCTAATTCTGGATTTTTACGACGAATTTCTTCGATTACATCTTTCCAGTATAGAACTTCATCTTTAATTTGATCTAATTTAGAAGGTTCTCTTGAAGTGTTGCCTTCTTTAATGTTTTGTACTTGGTTTGATAATGATTGGCGAGTGTTTTTATCAGCTAATGCAATAATTGCGCCAATTGTACCACCTATTAAAATAGCAGGAACTAATTTGTTTTGCATAATGTTTTTCCCCTTTCCAGAATATAACTTTAAATTAACATTGACCTACATATCATATCACATATGAATCTTAAATTAGAGAATATAGGCGTTAATATATGTTATAAATATCACTAATGTTGTTTATTCCCATTAATTTAGAGATATAAACACAATTGTAGTTTATAATAGTGCATTAGACAATAGCTTTTCAAAAGGCATAATATCTAAATTTCTACCTATTTTAATTTTAAAATGCCCAGCTCTCGTCCATAATGTGATTTCACCGTTTAAATCAAGTAGTTTACCAGCATTCTCAGTAGACCACATCAGTATAATATTATAAGGTATAGAGTAAGTTTCTATTTTCTTACCGGTGATACCTTGCATATCACGAATGATAATTCGTTTGTTTGTAAATACGGCAGTATCTCTGAATGTCTTAAAAGCACTATAAGCTTCTTCGCCATCAACAAGATATTGTGAAATATTATCTGGTACTGCAACTTGTTCAAAAAGGGTCCATGAAAGTATATCTTGAACAGCCACTAGAATCACTCCTCACCTTATAATTCATGTTTATTGTATAAAATATTCATATAAATTGTAAAGTGAATATATAAGTTTGATAGTTTTAATTATAATTACTTTTTGCTAAACTAAATTTTGAAAGGATGATAAAAAAGATGACTGAATCAATAGAACAAATGGTAGATGATTTAAAAGGCAAGTTACGATTAGTAAATACAAGTGTATTGAATAAAGATGCAATACCTGAAGAAAAGAGAGAAGAATTAAAAGAAATACATACTATGGTCATGTCTAGAAAAAATATATCAGCAAGTGAAATGTCAGCCATTACACAAGCTTTAGGTGACCTTAGAAAATAAACAAAGGTGGTTATACAAATGGGTTATGAAAAACAGCTTCAAAAATATGCAGAGTTATTAGTAAAAGTTGGTTTGAATGTTCAGGAAAAAGAACCTGTATATATTCAAGCTTCAATTGATGCAAGTGAGTTTGTACATTTAGTTGTTGAGGAAGCGTACAAAATAGGGGCAGTAGATGTAAAAGTTAGGTACAACGATGATAGAATTGCACAGCTTAAATACCAATATGAACCTGAAGCATTTTTTGAGAATGTTAAACAATATGATATTGATGAAAAAATGGATTATTTAGATAGAAAAGCAGCGTTCTTATCAATAGTTTCATCTAGTCCAGATAGTTTGAAAGATGCTGATCCTAACAAAATTCGCAAATCAATGGCAGCAAACGGGAAAGCATTTAAAGACTATATGGTTGCTGTACAAAGTGATCGCATGAGTTGGTGTGTAGCTTCATATCCATCAGTAGGTTGGGCTAAAATGATGTTCCCTGAATTAAGTGATGATGAAGCGGTCAATAAATTACTTGAAACAATTTTAAAAACAGTACGAGTTGATCAAGAAGACCCAGTTAAAGCTTGGGAAGAACATGATCACTTATTACATGAAAAAGCTGATTATTTATATAACAAAAAGTATAAAGCATTGCATTACAAATCAGCAGGTACTGACTTAACAATTGAATTACCAGACGGTCAATATTGGTCTGGTGCTAGTTCTGTAAACTCAAAAGGCAACAGCTTTGTAGCAAATATGCCTACTGAAGAAGTATTTACTGCACCAAATAAAAATGGTGTTAACGGAACAGTAAGTAATACATTACCTTTAAGTTATTCAGGTAATATTATTGATGACTTTACTTTGACATTTAAAGACGGTGTAGTAGTAGACTACAAAGCCGGTGTTGGAGAAGAAATTTTGAAATCGATTCTTGAAACAGATGAAGGTTCAAAACGACTAGGTGAAGTAGCTTTAGTACCTGTTGATTCACCAATTTCTAACATGAACACGTTATTCTATAATACATTATTTGATGAAAATGCATCATGTCACATTGCATTAGGTTCAGCTTATGCGTTTTGTATTGAAGGTGGCAAAGATATGTCAGCAGAACAGTTAGCAGAAAATGGTTTAAATGATTCAACTACACATGTTGACTTTATGATTGGCAGCAAAGATTTATCAATTGATGGCATTTTGGAAAATGGTGAGAAAGAACCAGTATTTAGAGATGGTAATTGGGCATTTTAAAAGATAGCCATTTAAGAATACATCATGTATAATAAAGATAAATAAAGTCTTTATAGTCATTCAAAGGAGGGGATATCATGAGTACACCAATGGAATGGAGCGTAATGATCGCATTTGTGTTCGCAATTTTTACATTTGGCGGCGCTTTAATGATGTATCTTGTTCAAACATTCGATAGTAGAGAGTCTGTACGAATTGATACTGCTGAAGAAGCACTAGAGAAGAAAGTCTTTGATGATGAGGAACATTATCATTAATAAGAATGGAAGAGACTGGGACATAACGGAATGCCTCAGTCTTTTTTTAGTATCTTGGCAGTAGATGACTGAACCCGAAATGCGCTTTTATAAAGCTTTTTCCAACTCTAGTCATCCTTGCCGGGGCGGGACTACGAAATCTTTTTATATAAATTAGATTTCTGTCCCGCTCCCTATTTTTTTAATAAAAATAAGAAAAATTGAACGGGGTTATAATATGAAAACGAAGAAACCAATGAAAGAATCAAGAAGTGTAAAATCCATTCAAATATTTCCAGAGGACACTAATCATCACAACACGATGTTCGGTGGTAAATTAATGGCGGAAATTGATGAAATTGCAGCAATCGCAGCGATGAGACATAGTGGGAATTCAGTTGTAACAGCATCTACTGATTCAGTAGATTTCTTACAACCAATCGGAACGGGTGAAGTGATATCGTTAGTTTCATTTGTTACTTATGCAGGTAAATCATCTATGGAGATTTGCGTAAAAGTTATTAGTGAAGACAATATTAATCAAAAGAAACATTTAGCAGCGTATAGCTTTTTAACATTTGTAGCTTTAGATAAAGATGGGAACAAAGCAGAAGTTCCAGCAATCTATCCTGAAACAGATGATGAAAAATGGTTCTATGAAAGTGCGCAAGATAGAGTGAAACTACGCCAAGAAAGAAGAAAAGAAAGCAAGAAAACATTAGACTTCATGTCTACAAAACTATATATCTAATTTAAATAAATGGCTAGGACAACAATCGTTATCCTAGCCATTTTTTGTATTATTGATTCATTCTAAATTCGTTTGCTTTAAAGTCAACATCTTTATAGTACATATCTTTTACGAGTAGATTTGGACCTAAACATCTCACTTTAGGACAGTGACAGTTAAGTGATTTTGCTAAAGATGAATTCATCCATGTTTGATAAACATCTTCAAGTTTATCTTGTTTAATATTTGCGATAGATCCCGTTTCATCACCGAAGTCTGTAACAATCACATCTCCAGAAAATACATTAACATTTAATCTGCTTCTTCCATCTGGGTCATTTCTTAAACTTACATTTTTAGATGATTTTAATCTAGATAATAAGTTCTGGTCAGATTCATTCATGAAACAAGGGTAAAAAGGTAACGTACCAAATAACATCCATGTATCTTCATCTCTAAAGTCTAAAATCTCATGAATAGTATCTTTCATTTCATTTAAACTCATAATATTTAACTGACTCGCAAAGTCAGAAGGGTACATAGGATGTATTTCATGGCGACTACATTTCATATCATGAACAATTTCATTATGGATTTTTTGTAAATAAGGTTTAGTACTTTTATTTAACATCGTTTCAGCAGATACAAACATACCTTGTTCTGATAGAGTGGCAGAGTTTTGAATCATTTGTTCGTATAGTCGATATCTTGCTTTTAAAGGTGGTTTCTTGTCCATCACATGGAAACCAACTTCACTGAATTCATCGATTGTTCCCCAGTTGTGTGAAATATGCATAACATCAATATACTCAGCAATTTCTAAATAACGATCAATTGGTAGCGTTAAATTAGAATTCATTTGCGTGTAAATGCCTCTTTTGTGTGCATATTTTAATAAAGGAACGACTGTTTCTCGAATTGATTTTTTACTGAACATTGGTTCTCCACCAGTAATCGAGATTGTTTTTAAGTGAGGTACTTCATCAAGTCTCTTTAAAATTAAATCCATCGGTAACGTGTCAGGGTCTCGTAATTGCAACGTATAACCTACTGCACAATGTGCACAACGCATGTTACAGAGTGTAGTAGTTGTAAATTCTATATTACTCAGTTGTAATGAACCATGTTCATCTATATCGTTATAGGCTTCCCACGGGTCGTTTTTTATTGAAATAGGACTTTTCAAGTCGTATATCATGATATATCCTTCTTTCTGATTTTTTTCCTATCTATGAGCGTAACACTTGTTATCAAATTTTCCAATACTGATTTATGATTGTTTTTATACTTGTTATCATTCATAATAATATTATTAAAAATAAAGGAGTATTCAAATGAGTAAAAAAACATCACTTAATGAAATCAAACAAAGGTTATCAGACTTTTTAGATGAAATGGAAGCAATGAATCCTGAAGATATGGAAGTATCTGATGTAGATGAATGGATTGCTTTGCTTGATGAACTTGAGAAAAAAGTTCAAGCTATGCATGATTAATGGTGGCTATACATGAATGTTTCAGTAAAAGTAGGACAGAAGTTTCCTTTAACGATCAAACGATTAGGTATTAATGGTGAAGGTATTGGCTATTATAAGAAGAAGATAACATTTGTAGAAGGTTTATTGCCGGGAGAAGTTGGACTTGTCCAAGTAGTAAAGGCGAAACCAAATTTTATCGAAGCGAAAGTAGTCAAAATCCGTGAACGTAGTAAAGAAAGGGTTAAACCTAAATGTAAAGTTTATGATATTTGTGGTGGATGCCAACTGCAACATTTAAATTATGATGCGCAACTTTTATTCAAATCACAAATTGTAAAAGATGCGTTAACTAAATATGCAAAAAATATTCCAACAAAAATTGTAAAACCTACAATCGGTATGGATAATCCTTGGGGATACCGTAATAAAAATCAATTTCCTGTTCAGAAGAAAGGAAATCAACTCATTGCAGGCCTTTATGAAAAAGACAGTCATCAATTAATTGATATTAAAAAATGTCCAGTTCAAGATAAACGTACGATTCAAGTTACGAATGAATTGAGAAATATTTTGATGAATTTACAAGTTAAAGTATGTAGAAATCCAAATAAAGAACAAGGGCTAAGATATATTGTTACGAGAGTGGCAAAGCATAGTCAACAAATACAAGTTACGTTAGTTTGTACGGACGATCAATTGAAATATAATCAGTCTCTTATTGATCAAATCATGAATTTGTCTTTCGTGGAAAGTTTATCCATCAATATTAATAAAGAGAAGACATCACGAGTACTTGGAAATCAAACGATTCATGTAAGTGGTAAACAACAAATTACAGAAACGCTTGGTCAATACTATTATGATTTATCGCCAGATTCATTTTTTCAATTAAATCCAGAACAAGCTACAAAAATGTACGGTGAAATTGAAACTCAGGCGAATTTAACAGGAAATGAATCAGTTGTAGATGCATTTTGTGGAACAGGTACAATTGGTATTTGGATTTCTCAAAATGCGAAAGAAGTGAGAGGTATGGATATTATTAAAGAAGGTATTGATGACGCTAAGAAAAATGCTGAACTCAATAATCGTCATAATGTACACTATGAAGTTGGTGATGCATATAAAGTTATGGATAAATGGATTAAAGAAGGCTTTAAACCAGACGTGATAACAGTTGATCCGCCAAGAACTGGATTAGGTATTAAAGCTGTTGAACTTATCAAATCCGTTCATCCAAAAACATTTGTGTATACAAGTTGTAATCCATCAACTTTAGCTAAAGATTTAGCACACTTATCTAAAAAATATAAAGTCGTAAGCATGCAACCTATTGATATGTTTCCACAAACAGCACAAGTAGAAGTCGTAGCAAAATTAGTTGCAAAATAAGTTTAAAACCTTTCAAAAGTGGTATATAAATATTAGACATACTATGAAAGGAAGAGATTGATATTATGAGTAAAAAAGTAGCAGCAGTTGTAACAGATTTATTCGAGGACGTTGAATTAACAAGTCCACAAAAAGCATTAACTGATGCTGGACATGAAGTTGTTATTATTGGTGAAGAAAAAGGAAAAGAAATCACTGGTAAAAAAGGCGAAAAAGTTATAGTAGATGTTGGTATTGATGAAGGAAATGCTGCAGATTATGATGCAGTCTTAATTCCTGGCGGATTTTCACCAGATTTATTACGTGGGGATGAACAAGGACGTTTTGGCGAATTTGTTAAACATTTCGTACAAAATGAAAAACCTTCATTTGCAATTTGCCACGGACCTCAATTATTAATTGATACAGATTTATTAAATGGCAGAACTGTTACTAGTTTCTTGTCAGTTAGAAAAGACTTACAAAATGCAGGTGCAAAAGTCGTTGACGAATCTGTAGTCGTTGACAATGGCATCGTCACAAGTCGAACTCCAGACGACTTAGAAGACTTTAACCGTGAATCACTTGCATTGCTTCAATAGATGCTTTGATTAGCCACTCACTTTTATAGTGAGTGGTTTTTTTGTGCAGGCTATTATATAATTTTTTTATAATATATAAGGAGCGTGGTTTATGGAAAGTAAGCATGATACTAAGTATTTTCAGTCATTAATAGGGCGCGCTGAATTAACCGAAAATATTTTGAAATCAATTCAAAATAAATCAAGTGGAAACGATGGCGAAAATTATTTTAGTGCTATTTTAAATTGTGATACGGATATTGTATATTTGAATGACTTTCAATTTACATTCAACAGTCAAGTTCAAATAGATGCAATCGTCATCGATGATCATGCAATATATTTGTTCGAGATAAAAAATTATAAAGGCATTTATTATTTGGAAGACACGCTATTAAAAAATAATTTTGGAAGTTCATTTACCTCACCGTTCATACAAATGGAAAGAGCTAGAAATGAATTTAATAAACTATGTCGCTATTTAGAAATTGATAAACCCGTTGTTTCAAAATTAGTCTTTACAAATCCTTACTTTAACTTCAAAAATAAAAACCTCTTAAAAGATCAAGTTATCTTACCCTCAGAATTAGGCTCATTTACCCAACTTTTTAAAAATCAAAATCAATCAGAAAATATCAGAATTAAACAGAAACTATTAACAGTAAGAAATTCATTTGATGCGCAATACAGTAAAGGTGTGACAATACCGTTTGAACAATTCAAACCAGGTATCAAATGTCCTAGATGTAATCGCATGTTCACAGTAAAAATTGAACAAGACAAACAGAAATGTACGTGCCAATATTGTGAGTCCGAAATGGATAAAAAGTATGTTTATGAATATAATTTGCAAGAACTGTATTATTTAAAGCAAGAGCCATTCACAATCACCGAAGCAGTATGGTGGTTAGGAGGGAATAGTAAAACTATTAGACGAATTTGTGATAAATGTTTCTTAAGTAAAGGTGCAAGAAATAAAAAATACTTTTTAAAGTAATAATATGAATTTTGATGTACGGTATTAAGGGACAGAATTCCGAGAAATGTCTCTAAGGGGTGCTGTTAGGGACAGAATTCCGAGAAATGTCCGTAAGAGGCGTCGTTAGGGACAGAATTCTGAGAAATGTCTCTAAGAGGTGCTGTTAGGGACAGAATTCTGAGAAATGTCCGTAAGAGGTATCGTTAGGGACAGAATTCCAAAAAATGTCCCTTACATCCGTTATCAATCCCCATCACAATCTACAAAATTCCACATCTCAGCGCGCTATTTTAAAATTTTTATTGAAAATACTTAAATTTAATCTAACACAAAAAGCAGTGAAGTTCGTCATAAACTTCACTGCTTCTTTATTTTTATTAGAAGAATCTTCTTATAAGTGTTTTAAGTGGTGGCATTTTTTCGAGTCTGTTTTCTTCTAATGCTGTTCTAATTTCGAATTTTGCATATCCTTTTGCTTCGTCCCATATTATTTTACCTGGTAATGGGGCGGCATCTGGATCTACTTTTACGTTTACAACAACAGGTTTATTTGCATTTTTAGCTTTTTCAAGTGTAGGGGCAATATCTTCTACATCTACGACATTATAGCCTATACCGCCACAACTATCTGCAAATTTAGCGAAGTCGATATCGCCTAAATCAATAGCGTATTCTAATTCACCGGCTGCTTGTTGTTCATATTTTATGAATGCTAATTCTTGGTTATTCAGAACAACGACGATAATTGGTAGTTTATATTGTACCGCTGTAACGAAGTCTTGCATAACCATCGCAAATCCACCGTCACCAGTGATAGCAATGGCTTGCTTATCTGGATTTGCGACTTTACTTGCTATTGCACCTGGTAATGCACAGCCCATCGTGCCTAACCAAGATGACGTGATAAATTTGTGGTTGTGACCGAGTTGTAAATATCTTGTACTCCATACTGTTGAAGTTCCGACATCAACTGAAAATACAGTGTCATCTGTTGAAATTTTTTCTATTTCAGACATTAATAATTCTGGTCTGATCGGTTTGCTGTCATTATTTCTATCTTCTTCTAACCATCTGTTCCATGCTTTCATATTTTCTTGGCATGCTTTTAAGAATTTACGGCCAGTTACTTTTTCAGACGCTTCTGTTAAAGCAGATAGTACATTTTTTGTGTCGCCAATTAATCCGACATCGACATTAAAACGTTTGCCGATATTTGTTTGATTAATATCAATTTGTATACATGGTATATCTTTATCAGGTAAATAATCTACATATGGATAATTCGTACCGACTAAAATTAATAAATCAGCATCTTTAGATGCTTCAAATGCTGGTTTAGTACCGATTTTACCTAAGTTACCCATGAAATTAGGATGTTTATCCGGTATGATACCTTTTGCTGGTAATGTAATTAAACCAGGCGCATCGATATGATCTAAGAAATTAAGTAATTCGTCTTTGGCATCTTTAGCACCAACACCAGTTAAGACGACCGGTTTTTCACTTTTATTTATAAGTTCTGCAGCTTTTTTAACGTCTTCATCTTTAGCGTAAGTTACTGCATTTTCAAATTTATAAGTTTCTCTAGGAACATTATCTTCAATTTTTTCACCTAGAACATCACTTGGAATCGTCAATACTGCAACGCCTTTTTTAGCATATGCAGTTTTGATTGCTTCATCTACAATTTCATGTACATTTTCAGCAGATTCTAATTGTTTATTATAAACGGCTACATCTTCGAAAAGGGCTGTTAAATTAACTTCTTGGAAGAATTTTGTGCCCAATAATTTCGAATCTGTTTGTCCTGCTAAAACGAGCATAGGGACATTATCCATTTTAGCGTCATACATACCATTTAACATATGTATTGCGCCTGGACCACCAATACTTAATGCTACTGCTATTTTGCCTGTTAATTTGGCATAACTACTAGCAGCTAAAGTTGCAACTTCTTCGTGTCTTACATCATAGAATTTAATGTTATCTTCTTCTGTTTTAAGTGCATCTACGACTTTATCTATTGAATCACCAGGTATGCCATATACGTGGTCAATTTGCCAATTCTTTAAGACTTGTACGAGTGCTTTGTTTGCTTTAATTTTTGCCATATAAAATTCCTCCTTATCGTTATCTATACCCAAATACGCTAAAAGTTATACTTATAAATAAGACTCAGGACTGATTTTGTCGTTTTTCAGTAAAAAGAAGTGTTTAAAATCATTATTACAAGCTATAATGATGTAAGAAATATGAATAAGGGAGAATACAGATGGGGATATTTAAGAATAAGAAGAATGAAATACCACAACCTAATTCAGAAGAAGTTCAATATAGAAGATATCAACATTATTATCAGGAACCTGTACAGCCGAGAAAGAGAAAAAGAATTTCAAAGCTATTTGGTCTTGTAACAATACTTATTATACTAGCGATTGTTTTTTATTTAGCAGTAATGTATATGTGGTCAAGAACATCTGATGTAGATGATTTAGTTAAAATTGAAGATAAACAATCTTATGTTCAAGTTGAAGATATGCCAGATTATACTAAAAATGCTTTTGTAGCGGTCGAAGATAAACGATTTTATGATCATGATGGAATTGACTTAAGAGGTGTATCACGTGCACTTGCTGTAAGTTTGAAAAATGGTGAACTTACGCAAGGTGGTAGTACGATTACGCAACAAGTCGTTAAAAACTATTTCTATACGAATGAAACGCAACTGACAAGAAAAGTGAAAGAGATGTTTGTCGCGAAACGTGTTGAAGATAAGTATAGTAAGAATGATATTTTGAGTTATTACGTTAATAATATCTATTTCGGTCAAAATAATTATACGATTGAAGAAGCGGCAAATTATTACTTCGGTGCGACAGTCGATAAAAATAATCCAAACCTTCCTCAAGTATCGGTATTACAAAGTGCAATATTAGCAAGTGTCGTTAATGCACCATCCAATTTCGATATTAATAATATTAGTGATAGTTACATGACACGTATCAAAACAACACTCGAAAAAATGAAACAACAGAATTATATTTCTGAATCAGAGTATACACAAGCTATAAATGAATTAAATCAATAATAAACACACTGAGTTAAGAGATTAAACTTTTAAACTCAGTGTGTTTTATTGTATCCTATATATATGTTTGGAGGGATGTAAAATGCTTAAAATAACTAAACTTGAAGTACAAAAGAAAAACAAAGAACGTTTAAATTTATTTATTAATAATGAATTTGAAATGGGTATTGATCAAGCAACATACATCTACTTTAATTTAAGAAAAGATTTAGAAATTACAAAAAGTAAGTTACAAGAAATTAAGGACTACGATCAATATAGACAGGCACTTAATCAGGCGATTGTCTATTTATCACATAAAAAGCGTACGAAATATGAAGTAGAAAAATATTTAACAGACAAAGAATATGGCAGTGACTTAATTGATAGCGTGATAGAGTATTGTCAATCTAATAAATACATAGACCATAAAGACTATATTGAAAGTTTAAAAAACACCATTTTAAAAACAACTGATAAAGGTCCTGACCATTTTGAAAGAGTTGCTAAAGAAAAAGGTATCGAACAAGATTTAGTCTACGAATTCAAAGAAAAGTTTGAAATGGAAATGGCAGAAGATCGAATTCCGAACATCGCCAAGAAGATTATGCAAAAAAAGAAACAACCTCCTAACCGTTTAAAGCAAACGATTGTCCAAACACTTCAACAAAGAGGCTATGCTTTTTCACTCATCAATGAACATCTAACAGATTTGAATATTGAACCGACATCTGATGATGTTGAAAATATTTTGATGAAAGATTTGGAAAAGGTATATAATAAATATCAAAAGAAATATAATGGATATGAACTTAAGTCACATGTTATTCAAGCACTCGTAAGAAAAGGGTATACATTTGAAATGATTAATGACAAATTAGTAGAAAGTGGTATTGTAGATGAATAATGACAAAAAATTTGTTGAAATGACAGAATATGAACTTAAAAACGCAATTGCTGAATATCGCGAAAAGATGAGAAAATCAGAAATGATGGGTATACTAAATGAATATGAAGTATATAAGAGAAAAGCGCTCATAGCAGAAAGTTACCTTGTCGACACTTCAAAAATAGAAGTAGGAAAAGTATATGGCTTAGTAGGTGACACACCTAGTTACTTTAAAGTAGAACGCATTAATGGTGTATTTGCTTGGGGATTTAGATTAAAAGGATCAAAAATTGAAGAAGGCATTCCTGTAAGTCTTCTACAACTATAATGGTGGTGCAGAATGACACAGCAAATATTACTAAGAGTTGTTAACGCAACTAAATATTATTATATAAGCAAAGAACAGAATAAATTTAAATCATTATTTAAGTTAAAGCGCCTTAATAAAGACATTGTACTTAAAAATGTTACCGTGCATCTTTATAGAGGTGAAGTGCTAGGTATTATCGGTGATGATCAATCTGGTAAAGAAATGATTAGTAAATTAATGATTAAAGAAGTTGCACCTAATTTAGGTAAAGTAACAAATCATGCCCAAACATTTTTAGCAGATGTTAGGCATAAAGCTGATGATCATCAAACTTTAAATGAAATGATCATTCGTACTTTGAGTTTATCAGGTGTAGAAATTAGAGATATTACGACGATTCAAAGACAAATATTAAGCTTTGCAAAATTATCGGATAAAGCTTCAAAGACGTGCCAAGATATAAATGAAGCGGAATATGCTCAATTATTAGTTAGTATAGCCAAATATATGAGACCTACTGTTGCAATTTTTACTAACATTATTCAATACTTAGACGAATCATTTCAGAAGAAGTTCCATGAATTTTTAAATGAACAAAAAGAATATGATCGTGCAGCTGTCGTAATTGATGACCATATTCATTCAATAGAGAAGATGAGTAATTATCTTATCTGGTTAACTTATGGTCAAGTTAGAAAAGAAGGTACCGTTAAAGAAGTGTTGGGTCACTACCGAGAATATCATAAGAAATATAATCAAATTCAAGATAAAGACCAAAAAGAACTTTACGATCTAAAATGGAAGATGGCTCAACAAGAACTACCTATAGCGCATGGCGAAGGTTATAAAAGAATGCGAAAATATCAATACGGTAGAGTGCCGAAATCTATTGAGAAAATGATATTTTATGGCTTAACATTTATCTTTGGTGCTACATTAGCAGCACTATTTATGTTTATAGGTGTAGGAAGCTCTCCGACAGAAAAAGAAGTTACATCCAAACAGGTCATCACAACAAACAGTGAACCAAAATACATAGATAAGTCAGCTTATGTCCTATCGTTGAAACATGAAACAGAACTTACACCTTCATCCAAAAGTTCAAAGTTGAAATTACCTCAGTATAGTTTTGTAGATGTAACAGGTGAAAATCAATCTAATTATAGACTTGAAGTAGATGATAAGACTTATATCTCTAAGAAGAATAACTTGTACTTTTTCAATCCGGCTGGACTATATGAAGACGTTGATTGGTCAGATTTAGAAGATTATGTTGATGATAGTTATTTAAATTATATTGATTTTTATAACAGTTTTATGCATAAATCACATAAGAAAGTTTCTGAGACGATCACAGCTGATAAGGCAAACCGATTTAATGAACAAATGGAAGGCCAAAAAGTACATATGATTTTCGACAGTGACAATCAATTAACTGGTTTTACATTTGATATGAAAAACAAAGCAAAATTAGTTAAGAAATATAATATTTCAAGTGACACTTGGGTAGTTAAATCAAGAGATGGCTTTATGATAGCAGACTTAGCAGAAAACAAATGGATTTTTATACAATTATAGGAGGTCAATATGAAAGAATTATTTGAACAACATATTAAACATTTTCCACATATGCTTAAATATTGCTTCTATGAAGTTAAAACTCATTATAAATATTATGTATCTGCTTTTGCTATCATGTTAGTATTATTGATCTTCACATATTTGAAGTTACGGATTACTGATGCGATAGATGTACAACAATCAACATCTTATTATAAGTTGATTGGCTTTTTCGCTTACATGTGGGTCTTTTTATCGCTTTTCAATTCTGAAAAGACAGTCAGAAAGCAAGGGGCACTTTATAATAGATTGTCGGTACCATACTATGTAGGTGCTTCTTCACAAGTATTTTTAACGATGATTATGTTCTTAATTGTTGTAACACTTACAGGGATAGTTTCAACTTTTTCGACATCAAATTTAATCGAAATTAACCATTTAGGCTTTTTCTATTATTTAGTTATGGCATACATATTACTTGTACCAGTAGCATCTATTATTGGCGTGTTTGGTAAATATGTATATTCTGCACGATTTATTGTTTTCGGATTATTGATTGTATTATTATTTGTCGTACCGATATTGTACGTACCTAATAATATGTATGCAGTTTGGGTCAATGTCTTAAAACTCAATCCATTATTCTATATTATTAATGGGTTCCAACAATCAATGGTGTTAGGTAACGCTTCCGTTACGAATTTGCCATATCATATTCTATTCTATTTTGAAGTAGCATTTATTTATTTAGCTTGGATCAATATTAATAAAGCATATAAAACTGAATACTTTAAATAAAAAAATTAAGGCTGAGATGATTTAATTCGTCTCTGCCTTAATTGTATTTCTAAGCTTCAAGCTTTTTCATTAATTTCTCTTCTGTAAATACCCAACCAATATATGAGTTTGTCACTTTCATATCATCGTCTAAATGCAAAATAGCTACAAATGGGTAATGACCATTCTTCAAATATCTTAAATCAATAAATCTTAGTTCTGTTGTTTGTTTATCTATTCTTGTAACTTCCCATCGATAAATAGAACTGAAACTTAAGAAAGATCTTAAATTCTCATCATATTTAGCATAAGCCATTATATGGTCATTCGGGAATGCTTGTCTTTTGAATACATCATTAAATGCTACGTTTCGACCATAACTTCGGCCAACATAATCATGCGTTTCAGTTTGAATGGCAATACGCCATTCCATAAATCGTATTGTAGGTGCAACAAATATTTTAACAGGATTATCTTCTTGTTGTATTTGTTTTAAAGCTTGGTCTTTTATCGCTTTTTGTAATATAAATCGAACAATATAATAGAATATTAACAAGAAGTACAATGTACCAAAGGCAATGCCAGCATTTACACCAAGTGTCCAGAACAGTATTGCAATTAAGTGTGCTACAAAGATAATGGGGTCGAACGTATTAATAATACTTAACTGAATCCATTTATTAGATATCGGTCTAAGCGCCTGAGTACCATATGAATTAAAAATATCTACAAAAACATGAAAGAATACGGCGAATTGCGTCCATAACCAAATATGCAAGACATCTACTCCTGGAAAGATAACAAATATTAGAAACGTTAATATTAATGGCCATAATAGTGTAAAAGGTATAGAATGTGTGATACCTCTATGATTTTTAACATATATCGCATTATTTTTTAATTTTAATACTGTATCGATATCAGGTATTTGTGATCCAACCATTATACCAGTTGCCACTGCAGCAAATGTAGGTGTAACATGTGGATCTAATGTCGCAAGACCAGTTAACGCAACACCCATAACAACGTGTGTACCAGTATCCATAAAAATCACCACTTTACTTTAATCTATATGATATATATTATATAGCATATGCATAGTAATCTGAAAGCAATTCACAAGAAAGTAGTGTCATAAATGATAGAAACGAAACAATTTAAAGACGATTTGCTTAATTGGTTTCATAAAAATAAACGACAAATGCCATGGAGAGAAACATCAAATCCATATTATATTTGGTTAAGTGAAGTAATGTTACAACAAACACAGGTTAATACTGTTCGACCATATTACAAAGCTTTTATTGAGCGTTTTCCAACTATAGAAAGTTTAAGTGAAGCAAACGAAGAAGATGTACTTAAATATTGGGAAGGTTTAGGTTATTATTCTAGGGTTAGAAATTTTCAAGAAGCGGTTAAAGAAGTTCACCATAGTTATCACGGAGTAGTTCCAGATAACCCAGATGATTTTAAAAAATTAAAAGGCGTTGGCCCATATACAAATGCAGCAGTTATGAGTATCGTCCATAATCATCCGATTCCAGCAGTTGATGGTAATGTGTTAAGAGTGTGGAGTAGATTGACTGGTAATGACAGTGATATAGCTGCGCCGAAGACTAAAAAATTATACGAAGATGAATTACAGCCATTTGTAGAAGAACATTCTGGAGATTTTAATCAAGCAATGATGGAATTGGGCGCAACCATTTGTACACCTAAAAAGACTTTATGTATTATGTGTCCTGTTCAAAAACATTGTTATGCATTTGCTAATGGTATAGTAGAGGAATTACCAGTTAAAAAGAAAAAAATAAAGAAAAAGACAATTGACTTTAACGTATTATATATCACAAATCGTTCTGGAGAGATATTAGTACGCCAAAGAGATACGAAATTATTGAATGGCATGTGGGAATTTCCAATGTTTGAGGCTGATGAAAGTATACACAGCATTGAAGAAACATTAGATGCAGTCATTGATATTGATCAAACGCCTGAATTTACAACTAAGCATGTTTTTACACATATGACATGGAATATGAATGTATACCGTGCCCATACTCAAAAAAGTGAATTTGATTACCCATATAAATGGATTAAAAAAGAAGAAAAAGACCAGTTATCATTTTCAACATCTATGAGTAAAATTTTTAATCAACTCAACGGATAAAGTATAAGAAACATAATTTTAGCTTATTTATTTAAATATGATATAATAACTTGGTAAATATTTAAAAGGTGGTGTGGAACATGGTCAAAGAATCCATACCAAAAGAAGGCCAAGTAATTAAAATACAAAGTTATAAACATGATGGTAATATACATCGTGTGTGGTCTGAAACAACAATTCTTAAAGGTACGAGTCATGTTATTATCGGTGGAAATAATCGTACACTCGTAACAGAAAGTGATGGTAGAACTTGGGTGACAAGGGAACCAGCGATTGTTTATTTCCATTCAGAATATTGGTTTAACGTCATTTGTATGTTCCGCGAAGACGGTGTTTATTATTATTGTAATTTATCATCACCATTTGTTTGTGATGAGGAAGCGATTAAATATATCGATTATGATTTAGACATTAAAGTTTATCCAAGCGGCAAATATCATTTGTTGGATGAAGACGAATATAAACAACATATGAAGCAAATGAATTATCCTAAAGACATTGATGTAATACTTAGAAGAAATGTTGATATTCTACAACAATGGATTGAACGCAAGAAAGGACCATTTGCGCCAGACTTTATTAAAGTTTGGCAAGAAAGATTTCATTCAATTGATAGACGTAATTCTTGAGAATGAAAATATCACAGCCTAGCTAAAGCTAGGCTGTTTCGTTTGGACTAAGATTGGGGGAACGGTAATGATTAAAAGGTATTTACAATTCGTAAAACCATACAAATGGCATATTGTAGGTACGATTATCATTGGAATTTTAAAATTTGGTATCCCGTTATTACTTCCATTACTGATTAAATATGTAATTGATGATGTAATTAATAATGGCGCACTATCAATTGGACAAAAAACAGAAAAATTAACATATGCAATGTTAATTATGGGATTCATATTTGTTGTACTAAGACCACCTATAGAATACTTCAGACAATATTTAGCACAATGGACATCTAATAAAATTCTGTATGATATACGTAAAAAATTATACACACATTTACAAGCATTAAGCTCAAGATTTTATGCTAATAATAAAGCAGGGGAAGTTATATCACGCGTGATTAATGACGTAGAACAAACTAAAGACTTTATTCTTACAGGACTTATGAATGTTTGGTTAGATTTAGTAACTATCGTCATCGCATTAAGTATTATGTTTGTTTTAGATATTAAATTAACATTTACGGCAATTGCGATTTTCCCAGTATTTATATTTAGCATTTATTACTTCTTCGGAAAATTACGAAGTTTGACGAGAAGAAGATCGCAAAGTTTAGCAGAACTTCAAGGGTTTCTTCATGAACGCGTTTCAGGGATGTCTGTTATCAAAAGTTTTGCTATTGAAAAAAATGAAGAAAAACGATTTGATAAAAGAAACCAAAACTTCTTAACTAAAGCAACTGATCATACGAAATGGAATGCTAAATCATTTGCAGTTATTAATACAGTTACAGATATAGGTCCATTATTAGTAGTAGGTATCGGTGGTTTTCTTGTTATTCAAGGGAATTTAACTGTTGGGACATTAGCAGCATTTGTAGCATATCTTGAACAGTTATATGGACCTTTAAGAAGATTGGTTTCATCATCTACAACTTTAACGCAAAGTATTGCTTCAATGGACAGAGTATTTCATTTGTTTGATGAAAAATATGATGTCAAAAATGAAGATGACGCACAAGACATTGTCATTAAAGAAGGGCACATTACATTTGATGACGTATCATTTAAATATAATAATTATGAAGATGAAGTACTTAAACATATTAACTTAGATATTAATAAAGGTGAAACGGTCGCATTTGTAGGTATGAGTGGTGGCGGTAAATCAACACTTATTAGTTTACTGCCTAGATTCTATGATGTGACGAAAGGTAGCATTAGTATTGATAATCATAACGTTAAAGATTTCACAACTGAAAGTCTTAGAAATCAAGTAGGTATGGTAGAACAAGATAATATTTTATTCTCTGATTCAATAAAAGAAAATATCTTATTAGGTAAACCAGATGCATCTGACGAAGAAGTTATAGAGGCAAGTAAAAAAGCGAATGCACATGACTTTATAATGTCGCTACCAAATGGTTATGATACAGAGGTCGGCGAACGTGGTGTGAAATTATCAGGTGGACAAAAACAAAGAGTTTCTATTGCAAGAATATTCTTGAATAACCCTCCTGTATTAGTACTTGATGAAGCGACGAGTGCACTTGATTTAGAAAGTGAAAAAATCATTCAAGATGCGCTTGAAATATTAAGTACTGAAAGAACGACTTTAATAGTTGCGCATCGATTATCAACGATTACACATGCAGATAAAATAGTTGTCATTCAAAATGGACAAATTGAAGAAGTTGGTTCTCATAAAGAATTAATGGCAGCACAAGGCAGTTATTACAACTTATATAATATTCAATCATTCGGGTAAAATTACATCACCCCCTCATTCTATGCTATTATTAATTTAATAGAGATAGACTGAGGGGGAATTTTTATGACTTTTTTAAGCATACTACAATTGATTGTGAATATTTTATTCTTTGTCATCATTATTGGTGGTATTATTGCTTGTATTTCTTTGTATGTGATAGATAAAAGACAAAAGCATCATAGTGTTTTAAGAAATTACCCGGTTCTTGGTAGAGTAAGGTATTTTTTAGAGAGTATAGGACCAGAACTTAGGCAGTATTTAATACTAAATGATAATGCTGGAAAACCATTTTCAAGAAAACAGTATTTAAATATCGTCATGCCAGGTAAATATAAAAATAGAATCGAAAGTTTTGGATCGTTGAGAAAATTTGAAGAGCCAGGATTCTATTTACAAAATACTATGTTTCCAGTAGACCATGATGAATTAGAAATTAACCAAGATGAACAAATGTCTACTTTTATTTATGAAATTTCTAATGAAGGGCTTTTTGATCGTAAAGAAAAACAAAAACAAAAAGATGTTGATCCATATAAATTAACATCAGACAATCAAATTATTATAGGTGATGACTTAAAACATCCGTTTATCATTAATAGATTGATTGGACAATCAGGTATGAGTTATGGGGCACTCGGTAAAAATGCGATTACTGCATTGTCAAAAGGATTGGGCAGAAGCGGTTCATGGATGAATACAGGAGAAGGAGGATTAAGCGATCATCATTTAAGTGGAGGTTGTGATATCATCTTTCAAATAGGACCAGGTTTATTTGGTGTTCGCGATAAAGAAGGGAACTTCGATGAAACAGAATTTATTGAAAAAGCCAACATGAATCAAGTTAAAGCATTTGAATTAAAGTTAGCACAGGGGGCAAAAACGAGAGGCGGACATATTGAAGGGGCAAAAGTAACAGAAGAAATTGCTGAAATTAGAAATGTAACGCCTTTTGAAACAGTTAACTCACCCAATAGATTTGAATTTCTTCATAATAATAAAGAGTTGTTACAATTTGTCCAGAGGTTGAGAGAACTATCTGATAAACCAGTTGGTATTAAATTAGTTGTCGGAAATATAAATGATTTAAAGAAATTAATTCATGAAATGGTTTCATCAAACATTATTCCTGATTTTATTACAGTTGATGGTGGAGAAGGTGGAACAGGAGCGACTTATCAAGAGCTTGTCGATACTGTTGGTTTGCCATTATTTTCAGCATTGCCAATATTAGATGTAGAACTTAAAAAATTTAAAATAAGAGATAAAGTGAAAGTTTTTGCATCTGGAAAACTCATCACACCAGATCAAATAGCGATTGCTTTAGCATTAGGCGCGGATCTCGTTAATGTAGCAAGAAGTTTAATGATTAATGTTGGTTGTATTATGGCTCAACAATGTCATACAAACAATTGTCCGGTAGGTGTAGCTACTACAGATCCAAAAAAAGAATCAGCCTTAGTTGTATCTGAAAAAGAATATAGGGTTTCAAATTATATTGTGAGCTTACATGAAGGATTATTTAATTTAGCTGCAGCAGTAGGTGTGAAAAGTCCAAATCAAATAAATGAAAACCATTTATTATATAGAAGTGCTAATGGAAATGTCATGAATGTTAAACAATATAAAAAATCTATATATAAAGAGCAGTAAAAATAGACCTGAACAGTTAACTGTTCAGGTCTATTTTTATAAATCAAAATCTTCATCTTCAATTTGAATGTCGCTATCTTCTGGATGAAATTTGAAATAACTAGAAGATAATTTGTCTAAATGTAAAATAGTCGCTTTATAATCTAACATAGCTGAAATAACTTGCATGACATTCTCAATATAGTAATCTTCTTGATCAGGATTGTCCATAATATCTTTAATGAATATTTCCATTAAATCTTCTTTATAAGGTTCTACTAAATAATCTGGAACTTGATCAATTTCGTGTTTAGCTTTTTGTGATATTCTTACTAATATTTGTTCATGCTGCGCCATCAGTTCATCCAGTTCAAACTTCATTTGTACTTTGAGATTATCATTTAAGTTATGAATATCGTTTTCGTAACGATTCATTTTTCTTAAAACTTCGTATGCTCTTCGTGTTGATGCAATAATCTCTTTGAAAAGAATCTTCTTACGCATTTGGCTAAAAGCTTGTTTCTTTGTGTAGGCTCTTTCTTCTTTATAATATAAATAAAATTGCTCAAGCTTTACGATACGTGTTCTAATTGTTTCTAAATCTTGCTTTACGTAGTGAAATTCAGTTGTACCATTTAACACTAATCTAAACCATTTAAAGATGTCAGTAGAAATATTGAGTGAGTTATAATACATTTTAGTTTCGAATTTCGGTGGTAGAAACGTAAAGTTAACAAGGAAAGCACTTAATACACCAATCATAACTAAGACGAAACGATAGAATGCAGAGATATAGAAATCTCCTTCGTGATGTCCAAGTATGATTAAAGCTGTAACAACTGCTAAGTTAGAAACATGTTGTAGATTAAATTTGTAAAGTATTGAAATAATGATAATCGCTGTTAAACCGATAAATACAACATTGTTCCCAAATATAGAGAATATGGCAACAGCTGTAATCGCACCAATAACATTACCTTGAAATTGTTCTACAATCGTTTTGAACGAACGATAGACACTTGGTTGCATGGCGACCATTGCAGCAACACCAGCTATTGATGTTATCATTGCTGGTCCTGGCAGTAAATTAGCTATAAATATTGCTAGGACAATCGCGATACCAGTTTTAAATATTCTTGCCCCAAATTTCATAAAACCATTCCTTTTTGTTTTTAAAACAGGGTTGTAACAAATATCACAAGCCTAGTATATATTGGTTATACAACGTTTTAGCTAACTTTTCAAGTTTATAATTGAGAGAAAGCGTAATCAACTGCATTTAATGTTTGATTTATGTCTTCTTCAGTATGTTCAGTCGTTAAGAACCATGCTTCATATTTAGAAGGTGCTAAATTGATACCTTGATTTAACATTAACTTAAAGAATTTTGCGAACTGTTCACTGTCAGTATTTTCCGCTTGAACATAATTTTCAACTTTTTCGTCTGTAAAGTAAAGTGTTAAAGCACCCTTGATTCTATTAACAGTTGCTTTAACGTTATGTTTTTTAATTAATTCTAATAAACCTTCTTCTAATTGTTGACCTAATTGATCTAATTTATCGTAAACACCAGGTTGTTCTAATATTTCTAATAATGCAATACCAGCCCTCATAGAAAGTGGGTTACCAGCCATTGTACCTGCTTGGTATGCTGGACCAAGTGGTGCAACATGTTCCATGATTTCTTGGCGTCCGCCGTATGCACCGATTGGTAAGCCGCCTCCAATAACTTTACCAAACGCTGTTAAGTCAGGATAAACACCTAATAAATCTTGTGCAGCACCATAATGGAATCTAAATGCTGTAATGACTTCATCATAAATGACTAAACCACCGTATTGATGCGTTACTTCATTTACTGCTTCTAAAAAGCCTTCTTTAGGTTCCACCATACCAAAGTTTCCGACGATTGGTTCTACTAATACACCAGCAACTTGATCTCCCCAATGTTCCATAGCTTCTTTAAATGAATCTATATCATTAAATGGAACTGTAATAACTTCTTGCGCCACACTTTTTGGTACACCAGCAGAATCAGGTGTGCCAAGTTGAGATGGGCCACTTCCTGCAGCAACAAGCACTAAGTCAGAATGTCCGTGATAACATCCTGCGAATTTAATGATTTTATCTCGCTTAGTATATGCACGTGCAACTCTAATTGTTGTCATAACAGCTTCAGTACCAGAGTTTACAAATCTAATTTTTTCTAACGATGGAATAGCGTTACGTAGTTTTTTAGCAAATGTAATTTCATATTCAGTAGGTGTACCGAATAATACACCATCTTCAGCTGCAGCTTTAATGGCTTCCGTAATATGTGGATGTGCATGTCCAGCTATGATTGGTCCATATGCTTGAAGATAGTCAATATATTTATTGCCATCAACATCGTAAAAATACGCACCTTTACCTTTTTGCATAACTACAGGTGCGCCACCACCTACAGCTTTATATGAACGAGATGGTGAATTGACACCACCAAGAATATATTCATTTGAAAGTGTTTGTAAGTACTCACTTTTTGTAAAATCCATATTATCAACCTCTTTTAATTTAATTATTTTCATTTATATCGTATCATAAAATTAAACATCTATCGTTTATAAGGAGTGTAAAATATGATACAAATTGGTGAAAAATTTCCGGATTTCAACTTAAAGAATCAAAATGGTGAATTAATTAGTAATGAGGACTTAAAAGGATCTAAAGTCGTTGTTTATTTTTACCCTAGAGATAATACACCGACATGTACGACAGAAGCATGTGATTTTAGAGACAACTTAGAAGATTTTAATGAGTTAAATACGAAAGTTTATGGTATTAGTGGAGATAGTGAAAAGAAACATGCTAATTTCTCTAATAAACATAATTTGAATTTTGATTTACTAGTAGATGAAGATTACAAGCTTTCTGAAGAAGTAGGCGTATATCAATTGAAGAAATCATTTGGTAAAGAATCAATGGGTATCGTTAGAACGACTTTTGTTTTAGATGAAGAAGGTACTGTCATACATAAAATAGACAAAGTGAAAGTTAAAACTCAAATTGAAGACTTAAAAAACTTTATAAAGGAATGATATAAATGAAAGTCGTTACTTTAATGAGGCTAAAAGAACAGGAAGAGAGATTAAAAGAAACATTTCCTAATGTAGATTTTATATTTTATAAGCATCCGAATGAAGCTCGCGATGAAGATTTAGAAGATGTAGATATATTAGTTAGTTATCATGGAGAAGTAAATCCTTCATTTTTAGATAAATGTAAAAATATAAAACTTATCGCATGGTTTGCAACAGGCGTGAATCAATTACCTTTAGATTATATACAAGATAGAGGAATTAAATTAACTAATGCAAGAGGGGTACACGCTATTCAAATCGCTGAATTTATTTTTGCATATATTTTAAATGATATTAAACTATTCAGAACTTCATACGAGTCTCAAAAGAAACGTGAATTTAATCATAAGCTTAAACCTGATTCAATAAATGAGAAGACGATTTTATTTTTAGGTACAGGTAAGATTCCTCAAAGAACTGCTGAAGTAGCTAAAGCATTTAATATGAAGGTTATTGGCATTAATACAACTGGACATGTAGTACCTGGATTTGATGAAGTTTATTCTATAGAAGAAAGACGTCATGTATATCATAAAGCTGACTTTATTGTGAATGTATTACCTGAAACAGAAGAAACGATACATTTACTTCAAAAAGAGGACTTTAAGCAAATGAATGAAGATACACATTTTATAAATGTAGGTAGAGGTACAGTCGTATCAGAAAGTGTCTTATATGAAGCTTTGAGTAGTAAAGATATTAGATATGCTTCTATAGATGTATTTGAAGAAGAACCATTACCTGAAAACTCTCTACTATATGATTTAGATAATGTGTTTATCACAGCTCATATTACAGGTAATGATCTTAATAATTTAAAGAGAAGTACAGATATTCTAATTGAAAATCTCAAACACATTAAAAATGATGCGTCAGATAAGTTAATAAACATTGTTAACGCAGAAGCGGGATACTGATTAATTGTTTGACAAAATGCTACTAAAAGGGATATATTATAAATAATAATCATTATAAATTAGAAGGTGGGTGTAAGGATGCAACAAAATATTGAGAATGTTGAACATATGTTAGACGATGCAATAGGTACTTTAAGAAGTACTGGTGTTCGTATTACACCACAACGTCAATCGATACTTCAATATTTAATCGAAACAGATAGTCATCCTACTGCTGATGAAATTTATCAGTCACTTTCACCACAATTTCCAAATATGAGTGTTGCTACAGTTTATAATAACTTAAAAGTTTTTAAAGAAACTGGGCTTGTTAAAGAATTAACTTACGGTGACGCTTCAAGTCGTTTTGATTTTGAAACACATAATCACTATCATATTATCTGTGATCAATGTGGTAAGATATCTGATTTTCATTATCCACGATTAGATGAAGTAGAACAATTGGCACAACATGTCACTAGTTTTTCAGTAACGCACCACAGAATGGAAATATATGGTGTTTGTCCAGAATGTCAAAACAAGAATAAATAATACAAAAAGCTAAAGGCTGTTGCCTTTAGCTTTTTTTCTTTTCTTCAGCATGTTCTTCAGTTTGCTGCTCTTCTAATTTCTTAGATTTGCGCTTATTATTATAATCTTGATTAAAGGCTTTACCCTCTAAGTTCTTATCTAATGTAAGAGGTTGGTTACAATTAGCACAAATATCTGCTCGTCCTAACATCTTTGTATAATGATCACAGTTTGGACATTGCACTTGTATAGTTCGAGAACTTAACATGCCAATCCAAAAGTAAACTATAAATGAAAGACCAAGAGCTAACATTCCTAAAACTAAGAAAATACTAAATACAATTTGGCTCTTAAAATAGTAAAAGAAGAATACACCTATGTACATAACAATCATACCTAAGAAGATTAATCCTAATGCAAAAGATCTAATTCTATTAATTTTACTAGTAGGTTTTTTGCGAAATAGCTTCAAATCTATTCCCTCCATACTTATTAATACTGATAAAGTATAGCATAATTTCTATTAAAATATATAGTCCCTAATAAAGCGAAATAATACACAATTTTGTTTGTATAAATCGTTGACGTAAACTATATATCTTGATATTATATAAAAGTCGTCAAAACAGACAGACATCGCAAAATAAAACGATTGTTAAAAAGGTTAATAAAGTGTAAATTTAACGCTTGAAATTAACTAAATAACAATGTAATATAAATTATGCAAGTTAATTGAAACGGAAACGACCACTTGAAAAGCTGAGTCAAACCGAACAAAACAAATTATTATTTTTTAAAAATAATCCTTGACTTGATATTTAATAACGAGTATAATTGTTTCTTGTAGCGATTAAAATGAACATTGAAAACTGAATGACAATATGTCAACGTTAATTCCAATAATTGA
>ERZ1023180.11-NODE-11-length-131344-cov-9.915279_pt1 | contig 131344 bp, 143 predicted proteins | sample MGYA00380436_ERZ1023180 | MGnify/ENA primary metagenome ERZ1023180 (study PRJEB33173, sample SAMEA4830337) | metagenome | study: EMG produced TPA metagenomics assembly of the PRJEB25223 data set... | reverse complement strand
TCTTCGTGCGTTACACCCTGATTTGTACCCTAGCGCACAATATCTCCAAGTCTTCATGCGTTACATCCTGATTTTGTACCCTATCGCACAATATCTCCAAGTCTTCGTGCGTTACATCCTGATTTTGTACCCTATCATACATAAAAACAGTAGAAATTCTATTACAGAATTTCTACTGTTGATTTATTATGCTTTATACAATCAGCGATAACCCTGCTAAGCATGGCATAAGATTGACTAATATGCCGCCTATTTTGAGTCCTGCTGATATGTCTTTATCTTTTAATGTAGAGATTGCAAGTATTAAACCAATTAACGCAATGATAAATGGTATGACTGGCGTTGGATACTTAGGCATTCCGAAAAATAAACCTAATCCTGCAATGACTGCACATACTAATGATAAATATAGAAATTTTTTCATTTGATAGACCCCTATCTACACATAACTAATGATGACTTCTAATTCACCATTTATGTGATTATCTAAATCATCTGCTGTCATGATTAAATGATCGCCTTTTTCTACTTCAAATACATTACCATCTGTAATAATTTCTCCGCTTCCAGCTATCACACTTACTAAGCAATAGTCTCTAGGTTTTCTAAAATTAAATGTCCCACTAATTTCCCACTTTGCAACTGTAAAGAAGTCGCTTTCGATTAATAATGTTCCTTTTTGTTCTTCATCATCAATCTTTTTAGGTGGTACATTTGGACTTTGTGCACCTACTGTTATAACGTCGATACTCTTATCTAAATGAAGTTCCCTCTTCTTGCCGTCTTTATCAATTCTGTCATAATCATAAATTCTATATGTTGTATCAGAATTTTGTTGTGTTTCTAGAATCATAATACCGCTACCTATTGCGTGAACTGTTCCACTAGGTACATAGAAGAAGTCTCCTTTTTCTACTTTTACGCGTTTAAATAAGTGATCCCAATCTTCATTCTGTATAAATTCTTCTAATTGTTGTTTTGTGTTTGCGTATGTTCCATATATAATTTCTGCATCTTCTTTAGCATCTATAATATACCAACATTCTGTCTTACCAAATTCACCGTTTTCATGTTCATGTGCATATGTATCATCAGGATGTACTTGTACAGATAGTTGATCATTTGCATCAAGAATCTTAGTTAATAATGGGAACTTTTCTTCTGTAGGATTACCGAAAAGTCCTGGGTGATTTAACCAAACTTCATCTAAAGTTTGTCCTTTATATGGTCCGTTTGCGATTTCGTTTGGCCCATTTACATGTGCAGATATTCCCCAACATTCACCGATTCGTCCTTCAGGCAGGTTATATCCCATATTTTCTAAATTTCTACCACCCCATATACGTTCTTTGAATACAGGCTTTAAAATTAATGGAGACATTCAATCATCCTTTTCTTATTGTTGTTATATATTGTATACCGCTTATTTTTATAATCGTTTTAATGTACCAATGGTGATTGTACCATAACGACACTATATTGTGGAATACTCATAACACAGATAGATCGAATTTATAACTATTATTAATTTTATAATTATTAAAATGCATAATACTATTTATTAAAATAAATATCTCCTCCTGGTCCTAGAGGTATACCAAGTAAGTACCATATAATCATAAATAATGGCCAAACGATTCCTAACACAATTGAATATGGCATTAAACTAGATATTAATGTACCTAGTTTCATATTTTTATCATATTTTTGAGCATATGAAAGTAATAATGGTAAATATGGCATCATCGGTGTAATCGGATTTGTAATGGAGTCGCCGATACGATAAACCATTTGTGTAAATGCTGGATGATAGCCTAATAACATAAACATTGGTATAAAGATTGGTGCTAATATTGCCCATTTAGCTGAGGCACTTCCGATTAATAGATTGATAAGACTACTTAAAATTATAAATCCAATAATCAAGATGACTCCATTTTGACCTTGCAATAATTCTGCACCTTTTACAGAGATCACAATACCTAAATTGCTCCATTCTAAATATGCTAAAAGTTGAGCAGCAAAAAATACAATAACGATAAAGCTACCCATTGTGGACATGGAATCTGATAACATTTTTCCTAAATCTTTTGTATTTGAGATTTTCCCGGAAAGAATACCATATACAAATCCAGGCACGAAAAAGATAACTAAAATAATGATACCTACACCATCCATCAATGGTGCTTTATCAATTAAACTACCTGTCTTTGGATTTCTTAACCAACCATTTTCAGGAATCGCTAAAGCAAGTAATAACGCTACAACAACAAAGAAACTAATATTCGCAAACTTCAATGCTTTACTTTCTTTTGCACTAATTTCATTATCATCTCTTTGATCCTCAGAACCTTCATCAGGTTTATATATACCTAAACGCGGAATAACGACTTTCATACTGACGTAATAAATAGCTGGTAATAATATAATTGTTGATGCTGCAATAAAATACCAGTTCATCGCGACATTTAAATTGATATCTTTATCAATTATTTCAGCTGCTGGTTTCGTAAACGCATATACTAACGCATCACTCATACCTAATGTAACGTTCGCAGCAAATGCACCTAGTGCTGAGGCATAAGCCATCGCAAGTCCAGCAATCGGATGATAACCTAACTTTATAAAGACTAATGCTGTTAATGGTGGTAACACGACTGGCGCTGCATCTCCTGCAGCATTACCGATAATACCTACAAATATAATAATTGGTACAATGATTTTTCTAGGTGCTTTCTGAACAACTTGTATCATTAACTTATCAAAATACCCCGTCTTTTCAGCAACACCTATCCCTAACATAACTGCTAGTACTAAGCCTAATGCGGGAAATTCCGAAAAATTCGTGATAGATTCACTAATAATTTTTCCGAAACCTTCTCTAGAAATTAAATTTGTAACTTCTACAGTCTTTCCAGTTGCAGGACTTTCAACTTTTATGTGAAATAATGAAATAAACCAAGACAGAAATATTAACGCTGCACATAAGAAGAAAAATAGTATACTTGGATCGGGCAATCTATTCCCTGCTCTTTCTATTAAATTTAGAAATCTATTAATGATTGAAACTCTTTCTTTTGTTTGATTCATATATTATCCTCCCATCAGTAAATTAAAAACAGTATATCAAACTGTATTTATTTTTTGAAGGTTCTGATAATTTTACAAATGTTTTTATAACAAGTCTTTATATAAAATTTTAAATCGCATTTAAGTGTAAATTTGGCATCTTTTTTTAAGAATTAACATTGATAAAGTGCACAGTTGACCTTATACTAAGTATACAGATGATAAGTTGTAATAAATGTACTTCATTTTCGAATAGACATCATGCAATTTATTATTAACTGTAAGAAGTCTTTATATATGATTATGAAATGGAACGGATGGGGTTACATACCCTAAAGCGATAAGCCTCCTGAAGCTTATCGCTTTTAATTTTGCATAAAATAAAAAACTGCTATCATGTCTCTGTAAGACACCAATAGCAGTTATCATCATCAAGTATTATTGTTCTGTTTTTTTAATATTACTAAGTACAACTTTTTCCACTTCTTCTAAATGAAATGCCATCTTATGTTGCGCAAGCTCTGCATTTTGAGATTTAATAGCTTCAAAAATTTCTTTATGCTCATTATATAACTTCTCGATTGATTTACTTTTCGTATATAAATAAATCCTTCTCGTTTCTTTCATTGTATGTCTCATGATTTCAGATACATTTAACAATAATTGTTTAAGCATATCATTTTTAGCCGCTTCTACTACAGCTAAATGAAATTTCAAATCAGAAGCTTCTCCTAATTCATTGTCTTGAATGGCTTGTTTCATATCTTTTAATGCAGATTCAATAGCATGCAAGTCATCATCTGTTCTTTTTTCTGCTGCTAGTCTTGATACACCGACTTCAACAATTTTACGGACTTCTAGTAAATTTTCAATATCTTTAACGTCTCCATTGATTGCTTCGATATTAAAATAAACTTCTTCTCTTTCAACGATGAAAGTACCTTGCCCGTGTTTAATTTCTACATAGCCCATTGCTCTTAACGCATTCAATGCTTCTCTTATCGTTGCTTGTCCTACCCCAAAACTTTCAGATAAAGCCTTTATAGATGGTAAGCGGTCTCCTATTTTCAAACGACCTTCATTAATATCTAATATGATGACATCTGCAACTTTTTCGTATAATTTCTTGTTCGATATCTTCATTCTTCTTTCTCCACCTTGTTAAAATCATTAGTAGAGCAATTATATCATTTAAAATATATTTCATCTTAAAGAATTTAAATTATTGATGAAATTCTCTTTTAATACTTTCCATTGCTTCTTCTAATGTTGCACCTGTTGATAAAGATACACTTGCTAAAAATGCACCTTCTACAATGGGACCGTCTACTTTGTACAATTTATGTTCACCATCATATAAGTCTAACCCCATGTCTAAATTCATTTCAGATGAACCAATATCGTAAAATAACAATGCATCTTCAGTTAATGCATCAATCACTTCATTAACCGTATCAATACTTGTGCCGATTTCACCTTCATTTGTCCCACCTTTTGCGATAACTGTAACACTTGGAGACATTTGTTCCAATAATGCTTTTACACCTTGTGCGATATCGTTACTATGACTAATAATACCTATTGTCGCCATATTTACACACCCTCACTTAAAGCTTTTAATACATAAACCATACTTTGAGCACCAGGATCTATATGTCCTATAGAATCCTTTTTGAAATAGGCTGCTCTACCTTTAGTTGCTTCTAAATCTTTAGTATCTTCAGCGAACTGTTGCAACACATCTTCAGATAATGAATCTCCATTCGATAAGTGATCTGAGGCTTTTAATAACACATCATACATTGTTTTTTCGCCGCCTGTTACTTTACCTCTAGCTGCAACTGCATCTTTAAAAGTATTTATATATTCTAATAAATTATCAGAAGTGATTTCGTCATAATCTAGACCTGCCATTTTAACAAAGCTAAATCCATACAGTGGACCTGATGCACCACCTACTGAACTCATTAAAGTCATACCAGTAGATTTCAATATATCACTCACTGTATCTCCTGTAACTTTTTCGTCCACTGCTTTAAATCCGCGTAACATATTAACACCATGGTCGCCATCACCAATTGCTCTATCTAATTGTGTTAAATTTTGTTCTTCTTGTCCAAACGTATGACTTAAATCTTTAAGTTTGTTTAACAATGTTTCTGCGTTCATTTAAAATGCCTCCTATTTAAAATATTTACTTTCTGTCGGTGCGTTAAATGCTTCTTCAACTTTTTGTTGATAAGGCACTAATGTAATAGAAAATCCTTGCATATCGAGTGCAGTCATATAATTACCAACAAAATATTTTTTAACCTCTAATTCATTTTGCTCTGCATATTCATTAAAATAATGCGCGATGATTGCAAGTTCAGAATCTGGTGTCGCACCCATACCATTAATCATAACGATTAATGATTTATCAGAAACTTCCTTTTCAAGTTCATGCATTAAACGATTAATGATTTTATCGATTGTTTCAATATTTTCTTGATAAATACCACGTTCACCATGAATACCAATACCAATCTCCATTTTATTATCATCTAAATCAAATCCGTATTGACCAGTTGTTGGTACTAAACAAGGATAAATGGCCATTCCAATTGTTCTAATATTTTCAATAAATGATTCTACTTTTTCTTTAATAGCTGCTAAGTTATATCCATTATCAGATAGATAGCCGGCATACTTATGTACAAGAACTGTACCCGCTACACCTCTTCTATCTTGTTCATTTTCAATAGAAATATCATCACGTACGATAACGGATTGGCAAGAAATACCTTCCATTTCTGCCATCTCTTGTGCCATTTCAAAGTTCATAACATCTCCGGCATAGTTTTTAATGATTAATAAGACACCTTCATCAGTCGCGACATGTTTAATCGCTTCGAGAATTTTATCTGGTGTTGGAGAAGTAAAGACTTCACCACATACAGCTGCATCTAACATACCTTCAGCAACATATCCAGCATGTGCAGGTTCATGACCAGAACCACCACCAGAAACTAAAGCAACACCACTCTTTTTAACATTTTTACGAACGACAACATTGCCGCTAATAATTTCAACTGAGTTATCCATTACTTCGATTCCCTTAAGCATATCCGCTACAAAGTTTGTTTTTTCATTCATTAATTTCTTCATAAAATGACCTCCCGCCTAAATTCTATGTTTTCTATTCCATTATAAAACGTTTAGATAGGTAAGCGTTAACAATATGAGTTAATAAGAAATATTAATTTAAGAATGAGTGGATATGGGGCATACGGACAGAATTCCGAAAAATGTCCCTAACATGGCGCTTAGAGACAGAATTCTGAGAAATATCCCTAAGAGAGTACCCATCTTATTACCATTATTCTGAATTATGGTTGATACATTCCAACACACAAATAAAAAATCCGAGACAACAGGTTTTGTCTCGGATTTCAACTCATTATTCTTCTATTCGATATACTCTTGTTTCAAATGGTTCTAATGCGTTGGTATTTTCTATCGTTATATAGTTGTGCAATAATAACTTACTTCTTTCTAGATTAAGTGGATATGTGATAGTTGCTTTTTCGCTTGTTAAGTTACTCATAATAATAACTTCTTCGTTATCTAATATGCGCTTATAACTATAGATTTGTTTATGATCTTTATCGACTAGTTCGTATTTACCGTAATTAAACACGTCGTAATCTTTTTTCAATTGAATCAAACGCTTATAATAATTTAATACAGAATGCTCATCTTCTAACTGACCTGCTACGTTGATTGTTTTGTAATTTGGATTTACGTGGAACCATGGTTCTGTTGTGGAAAATCCTGCATATGCACGATTATCCCACTGCATCATTGATCGAGAATTATCTCTATTTACTTTACTCAAGTTATTTAATAAAGATGATGTATCTTCTCCATTTTGTTCTTTCAATTTAATTTCATTTTTAACAGAAACATCATTAAAATCTTCTAATGATTCAAACGGATAGTTCGTCATCCCTATTTCTTGTCCTTGGTAAATAAATGGTGTGCCTTTTTGTAAGAAATAATTTGTCGCATGACTTGTTGCACTTTCATACCAATAATGCTCATCATCTCCCCAAGTTGAAACGAGTCTTGGTTGATCATGATTTTCGATAAATAGTGCATTCCAGCCTACACCTTCAAGTTGGTCTTGCCATTTAGACATAATATTTTTATATTGTATAACATCAAATCCACTATCTTCTGTATTCCATAATCCTAAATGTTCGAACTGAAAAATCATATTAAATATACCATTATCAAAGCCTACCCAATCATTCGCATCATCAGGACTGACACCATTTGCTTCACCTACCGTCATAATGTCATATTTATTGAATGTTTCATCTCTCAATTCACGTAAATGATTTAATATACCTGGTCTATTCGTATAACGTTCAAATGCTGCTTTATACTGTTCATCACCAGGTTCTACTGGTATGTCGCCATCTTCAAATGATTTTTGAATATGTGTAATCGCATCTACTCGGAAACCATCGATACCTTTATCAAACCACCAGTTAATCATATTATATAATTCCGAACGGACCGCTTCATTCTCCCAATTTAAATCTGGTTGTTTTTTACTGAAAATGTGCAAGTAATACTCATCTGTTTCTTCAGTTCTTTCCCAAGCTGAACCGTTGAATATACTGCCCCAGTTATTAGGTTCTTTACCGTCTTTTCCTTCTTGCCATATATACCAATCTCTTTTAGGATTGTCTTTACTCGATTTAGACTCGATAAACCATGGATGTTCATCTGATGTATGATTGATGACTAAATCCAATATGAGTTTCATACCTTTATCGTGTGTCTCTTTTAAAAGTAATTCAAAGTCCTCCATCGTACCAAACTCATCCATAATGTCTTGATAATCACTAATATCATAGCCATTATCATCATTAGGTGATTTAAATATTGGTGAAACCCAAATCACATCTATACCTAGATCTTTCAAATAATCTAACTTTTCTCTAATACCATTTATATCACCAATACCATCATTGTTAGAATCATTAAAACTTCTAGGATAAACTTGATAACATACCGCTTCTTTCCACCAAATTCGTTCCTCCATCATTTAGTCACCTCTTATTTTATCGTTGATTTTCTCTCTATTATATCTGTTGGAATAATCGTATTTTTTCTTAAAATATTAGGATTCTCAATCAGTTTAATTAATGCTATACCTGCTTCCTCACCTAAATGTTCAGGATAAATATTTACAACCGTTTGAGGTGGTGAAGCAAAAGTATTAATAAATGAATCATTAAATGTTGCTGTCATCACTTCATCTGGCACTCTTATATTAAGTTCATATAATGCGCTTAATAAATTAATATTGATCATGCTATCTGATGTAATAATCGCTGTAGGGCAAGCCGCAGTTTCTTTCATTTCTTTAATGATTGCTAATATTTCATCTCTATTAGGATTTGCATGATAAATTTCATATTGATTAATACCATGTTTATCGCAAGCTTTCTTAAAGCCTTCTACCCTATCCAATGCAACAGCATATGAATCTGGTTCAGCTATAAAAGCTATATGTTCATGCCCTTTTTGAATCATAAATTCAGTTATCATTTGGCTTGCTTCGACATTATCATTGTCGATATGAATAATTTCTCTTTCACCTAGTTGTTTACCTACAACAACAAACGGAAATTGATATTTTTTGAGTAGTTGTGTAACAGGATCATTTTCTTTTGAATAAAGCATAATAAAGCCATCTATTGATTTAGATTTAATGAGATTTTCAACTTCAACTAATAAGTCAGCTTGTTCAACTGATGTTGTCATAATCGTAGAATATTCTCTTTGTTTACAAGCAATTGATATCCCCATAAGAACATCTGTAAAGAATGGATTTTGCGTCATTTCTTTAGAAGCTGATTTTAAAATTAAACCAATCGTTTTAGATTTTTGTGTTACAAGTGTTCTCGCGGCAATATTAGGTTGGTAGCCCAATTGCTTCATCACAGCTTTAACTTTCTTTGATGTCTTATCACTTATACTTTTATGTCCACTAATCACTCTTGATACTGTTGATGGTGCAACATTTGCTTCTTTCGCAACATCTTTTATTGTAACCACGAGATCACTCCTTTATTATCCTTTTGTAGCACCTGCCGTTAAACCAGTCACTAAGTATCTTTGTAATAATAAGAATACGATAGAAATTGGTATTGCAATCATCATTGCCCCAGCAGCAAATACTGTAAAGTTGTTTCCAAATTTATCATTTATAAAATTAAATAATCCGACTGCTAGTGTGTATTTTTCAGGACTTCTTAATAATATTCTTGGCAGAATAAAGTCCATAAACGGTCCCATAAAATTAAATAGTGCAACAACTGCTAGAATCGGTTTAGCTAACGGTAACATAATTGTGAAAAATATTCTCATATGTCCTGCACCATCTATTTTAGCAGATTCATCTAATTCTTTAGGGATTGTATCGAAATATCCTTTTACTAAGAATGCATTCATCGGAATGGAACCACCTATATAAATTAAAGTAAGACCAAATAGTGAATCTAATAAGCCTATTGTATTTAATAAGATATAAATTGCTACCATTGCCATCAATACAGGGAACATTTGTAAAATTAAAAATGCAATCAGTCCGTATTTTCTACCGACAAAACGATATCTAGAAAATGCGTATGACGTTAAACCAACAAAGATCACTGAGAATAATGCATTAGCCGTCGCCACGATTAAAGTATTCTTATACCAAGTGAGGTAGTCACTTGATGGATCAGTTAGTAAATAAATATAATTTTTCAAAGATGCATCTTTCGGAATCATCGAAGAACCATAAAGATTAGAACCTGAGTTGAGTGATAATCCTAAAGTCCACAGTAATGGATAAATAATGATAATAAACATAATAATCAAAATGCCATACATGATAATCGCTCTTAATATATTTTTATTCTTCTTATTCATTAAATATCCCCCTCATCTTTAAAAGTACTCGTCTTTCTAAATTGTAAGAATGCAATAATGGCAATAAACACGCCAATAATTAATGAAATCGTTGCAGCCATATTATAATTTTGCATATCAAATGTTAATCGATAAACCCATGAAATTAAGATATCTGTACTACCTGCATTCTGACCAGAAACAGGTGGACCACCTTTATTAAATAAGTAAATTAAATTAAAGTTATTAAAGTTTCCTGCGTATTGCATAATTAATAATGGTGCAGTCGCAAATAAAATATGTGGAAACGTAATATTTCTAAATTTTTGCCAACTTGATGCGCCGTCCATATCTGCCGCTTCATACCAGTCTGATGAAATACTTTGTAGAACACCTGTGAATAAAGCAAATACGAATGGGAATCCAAGCCATACTTGAATTAATATTAAAGCAACCTTTGCCCAGAACGGATCATTTAACCATGCTGGTGCAATACCAAATAATGGTTGTAAGATATCATTATTAATCGAACCAAAATCATCATTAAAAATGGCAGCAAAGATTAATATTGTCACAAACGATGGCACTGCCCAAGGTAAGATTAATACTGTTCTAATTAGCTTTTTAAATCTAATAAGTGGATGATTAACAATAATAGCGAGTAATAACGCTAACGCGATTTGTAAAGTAGTCGCTACTAAAGTCCAAACAATCGTCCAAGTTAATACGTTAAAGAATGTTGTCTTCCAAATAGGTACCGTAACTAATGATTTAAAGTTATCAAATCCTACCCATTCTAATAAATGTCTAGGTGGTGCATTATATAAATTGTAGTTTGTAAAAGCTAAAAAACACATGAATAAAAGTGGAAATACGACAACAAATATTAATAAAAAGATACCCGGTGATATTAATAAATATGGGAAAGTCTTATCCCATGTCGCCGTCATTCGACCTTTACGATCTTTAATTTCAAATCCTTTATTATATTGATCTGCATTACGATAAGCATCTATGATATTCACGATATATAAAGTGATCGCAAATGCAATTAATAATAACGAAATGATACCTTGTGCTAATAGAACCCTTGAATCATCTAATTTAGGCACTGTACCTAAAGTGAATAATCCCCAGAATCCAATATTCATAAATTGATAAAATACTGAAATAAAACTAATAAAAAATACGATAAATATACTACCTTTTATATATCTTTTATTATAGAATTGGCCAATACCTGGAATAATCGATAGTATGGCAGCTAATTTTGGATTTCTCATTTTCACACCTTCTTTTATTTTTTAGATGCATTCATAATTTCTACTTGTTCATCAATACCGTTTTTCGCTTCATCAAGTGCTTCTTTAGGGTCTTTACCGTTGGACATAAATACTGCTGCATTTCCCATCGGATCCCATACTTGACTCATCTCTGGAATATTTGGCATTGGAATAGCATTTTGAGCTTGTTCTTCATATGGCTTTAATAATTTATTTTTAGAAGAAACGTCTGTACGACCTGTAATTTCTTGCATTTCATCTGTATATTTCTGCATATTATCTTTATTTGTTAAATACAGCATTAAGTTTTTAGCCCAGTATTTCTCTTCACTATATTCGGATATAAACCAACCTCTTACCCCTAAAAATGGTTTCATTTCTTTACCATTATCAGTTGGGAAAGTTGCTGTTCCGAAATCATCGCCAAGTGCTTCTTTAAACTCATTCGTTTGCCAAGGTCCTGTAACAAACATGCCTACTTTGCCTTCTTTAAACAGTCCAACAATTACATCTTGATTAGCTGACTTCGTAATATATCCTTTGTCATACCATGATTGTAATTTCTCACCATTTTTCACGACAGATGGATCATTTACTGCAACATCATTTGTATTAAATCCATCTTTTTCTTCTTTAAATATGTATCCGCCTTGTGAGAATAAAAATGGATAATTAAAGTAGAAGTTCTTTGCATCAAACATAAATCCATATTGCTTTTTATCTTTATCCGTTACATCTTTTGCGATTCTTTCAACATCATCCATCGTCTTTGGTGGTGTCTTAACGAGTTTCTTGTTATAGACAACAGCCGTTGATTCTACGATAACGGGTAATGCTAACTGTTTACCTTCATAATTTAAAGCTTGTAAAGCTTCTTTGGAATAACCTTTCAATTCTTCATCTGTAAAATCAATTTCTGCCGCTAATCCTTGTAAATATGCATCACCTGCACGGTCATGCGGTTGAAAGAATAAGTCAGGTCCATTACCTGAAGGACCATCAAGCGATAAGTTATCTACTTGATCATCTTGAGCTGTATTTTTTAGAATGACTTTAATACCTGTCTTTTTTGTATAATCTTCCGTTACTTTCTTGTAAAAAGACATTTGTCTATCGCCATCTACCCACATCGTAAGTGACTTAGGTTTGGCTGTTTTTTCATCATCGTTAAGTGCTTTATCAATATCTTCTTGTGTTCGATTAGGACCACAACTTGCAAGCAATAATGTCACGAGTAATATTGAGCAAATTTTTATTAAATGTTTCATCTAATCCCCTTCTTTCATTAATTGTTGATTCACTCAATAAATTAATTTTTTATTTTTTCTCCAGTTTCCTTATCAAAGAAGTGACATTTATTTAAATCTAAAGCGAGCTCAATTTCATCATTTGGATGAATCACTGTTCTAGCATCTAACTTGGCACATATTTCTTCATCGTTAAATAATCCGTGGATCATAATTTCAGAACCTAATAACTCACTAACAAGTACTTTAGTTTTGAAGGTTACATCTTTATTAGCCTTGATAAATACAGGTTCATCATGAATGTCTTCTGGTCGAATACCGAATCGTATCGTCTTGCCATCATAGCCGTTATGATTTAACATGCGTGCTTTACTTTCATTTAATTTAATCACTTGATTGCCAATCACTAACTCGTCTTTATTAACCTTTGCGTCAAAGATATTCATTGCAGGTGAGCCAATAAATTGTGCAACAAACTCATTCTCAGGTGCGTCATATACTTCACGAGGTGTACCTATTTGCATAATATCGCCATCTTTTAAGACAACAATACGTGTCGCCATTGTTAAAGCTTCTGTTTGGTCATGTGTGACATAAATCGTTGTAGTTTGTAATCGTTCATGCAACTTTAATATTTCCGTTCTCATTTGAACTCTTAATTTCGCGTCTAAATTAGATAAAGGTTCATCCATTAAGAATACTTTCGCATCTCTTACAATCGCTCGACCTAATGCAACCCTTTGTCTTTGACCACCTGATAAAGCTTTAGGTTTTCTTGGTAAATATTCCTTTAATCCAAGAATTTCAGCTGCGTATTGAACCCTTTTATCTATTTCTTTTTTATTCATTTTTCGTAGTTTAAGACCAAACGCCATATTGTCATAGACTGTCATATGTGGGTATAATGCATAATTTTGAAAGACCATTGCGATATCTCTATCTTTCGGTGCGACATCATTCATTCTTCGATCATCAATTGAAAAATTTCCTGATGTAATGTCTTCTAATCCTGCGATCATTCTCAAAGTTGTAGACTTTCCACACCCTGATGGACCAACGAAAACAATAAACTCTTTATCTTTAATATGTAAGTTAAAATCATGTACTACAGTATTACCTTTGTCGTAAGTCTTCTTTATATTCTCTAATTTCATTTCAGCCATAGATAAACCCTCCATAATTGTAATCGCTTTCAAATTTTAATATAGATTTATCATATGTGTAAAAAGTTAAAAAGTCAACAATTTTATGCAAACGATTGCATAGTTGATTTACAACAATATGAGTCATTTATTTTCAAAAGAAAGCCTTTACATGCAAACGATTGTATCTTTTTTGAGTTAAACTTCTTGCAATTATAGTACATAGGGTGTACTATACTCTTTGTATTAAGTACAGGAGGTGTACTAATTATGGAAGAAGAATTAAAAAAAGCTTTTAACCTATTCCAAGAATCCATCATTAATATACACAGTGAAGTTGCAAAGATTTTAAATAACTCTGGATTAGATGAAGTAGTTTCTAAAGAACAATATCAAACTTTAAAAATTATTAAAGATTTCCCTAGATGTACATACAGTTTTATTGCTGCTAAACAAGGTGTCTTTAAAACTGCTATATCAAACAGAATTAATAAATTGAAGAACCAAGACCTCATTGCAATTCAGCAAGGCGAAGATAAGAGAGAGAAATCTGTTATGCTAACGGATAAAGGTTTCGAACTTGTAAAGCGTACTGAAGATGTTATTTACGAAACATTTAATCGTAAACTGTCTTCTCACTTTTCAAACGATGAGATTATAACGTTTGTTAAACAATTAGAGAAAGCTAATAAACTTATAACAGGAAAGGACAATGTTAATCATGTTTGATGATATAAAAAATTTATGGACACATAAGTTTCTACTCGTATCACTTATAGCAATTATGCTTATTCCACTTATTTATAGTTCAGTATTTGTAGGTTCATTATGGGATCCATACGGAAAGACGGATTCATTAAAGATATCTGTAGTGAATAGCGATAACGGTGGAAAAATCAATGGTGAAAAGGCAGACATCGGTAAAGACGTAGTAGATAAATTAAAAGACAATGATAAATTTAAATGGGAATTTGTTTCTCAAAAAACTGCTGACAAACATTTAGAACATGGTGAATCATATGCTGTCATTTCTATACCAGCTGAAACGACTAAAAATGCAGGTTCTATGTTAGACAAAAATCCTAAAAAAATCGACTTAAATGTCAAAACGAACCCTGGTTATAGTTACACTGGTTCACAAATCGCATCTAAAGCTATTACAGCTGTTGAAGATAACTTAAGTGAATCTGTTCGTGAGAAATATATTTCAGAATCATTTAAAGGTATGAATAAATTAACAGATGGTTATAAAGATACTTCTAAAGCACTTGGACAAATGTCAGATGCAGAATCTCAACTCATTGATGGTAATAAACAAGTTGAGTCTGGATTAGAACAACTTGCTCCAATGGCTGGCGCAGAAGGACAACAACTTTTACAAGGCAGTATGAAAGTATCTCAAGGTTTAAATGATTTACAAGCTAATAACGATAAATTAAAAGCAAATATTGATAAAGCTATTAAACAATCAGATGATAAATACTTTGAAGACAAAAATGTTAAAGCAATCAATAATCCAGTCGTATCAAACGAGGATGATTTAACAGAAGTTAATAACTATGGTCAAAGCTTTGCGCCATATATCCTATCATTAAGTTTATATGTAGGTGCAGTTGCATTCTCAGCAGTTTACCCTATTGATAAACGAATTGGTGATTCTACAGGATTCAAATGGTGGTTAAGTAAGTTTGCGATATTTATGATGCAAGCTTTAGGATCAGCATTAGCACTAGCAGTCCTTTGTTTATACGGATTTGAAATTGATATTGCAAATCCAGGATACTTCACTTTAACACTCATCTTATGGAGTATCGCAGCATATATGATTGTGACATTCCTAACAATTGTATTAGGTAATATCGGTAAATTCTTAGCGATTATACTATTGATCTTACAATTAGGATCAAGTGAAGGTACATTCCCAATACAATTATCAGGTAAGTTCTTCCAAGACTTACACCCATTCTCTCCAATGAGTTATGTTATCAAAGCATTAAGAGAGAATATCTTTAACTTCACAAGTGGTGTAACTTATGGACAATCAATGCTCATAATTGGACTTATCGCAATCGTATTCGCCGCACTAACATTACTTGTATATGTTATACGTTCTAAATATCCTCACCTAAGACGTATCGCAAACGAAAACGACTATTAAGATATAGAAAAGCACAACCTCGCGTGAGGTTGTGCTTTTTTGTAGTTTATGATAAGTAGTGACGGCACCGTTAGTTACTGTTGTTGCGACTTTTGTAATTAACACACCCGTTATGAACTAGTTTGGACGAAAGTGTTTGTAACACCCTCGTTATAAACAAGTTTGACCAGAAGTGTTCGTAACGAAATCTCTATTAGTACTGTTAATATTCTATTACTATTTTACCAATACTTTTTCCTTCTTCTATTAAACGATGTGCTTCTGTAATTGTTTCTACGCTTAATCCTTTTAATGTCTTGTTTACAGTTGTTTTAATCGTACCTCTATCTAATAAGTATGTTAACTTTCTCAAATATTCATGATGTGCGATCATGTCGTCTGTTTCGTATTTTGGTCTAGTGAACATAAACTCAAATGAGAATGTCACACTTTTATCTTTTAATAAATTTAAATCTACTTTATCCATAAAATTAACAAGTGCTACGATTTTTCCTCTTGGCTTTATCATTTCTGCCATTACATTAAAGTAAGCATCACTACTATGCGTATTAAAGATATAATCTACTTGATTAATTTTATGTGCTCTTAATTCATCTGGCAAATGGTGTTTATGATTGAGTACTATATCAGCACCCATTTTCTCTGACCATCTTCTTGTTTCTTTACGTGATGCAGTCGTGATAACTGTTAGCCCCAAATGTTTCGCAATTTGAGTAGCTACAGAACCTACGCCACCTGCACCATTAATAATCAGTAATTTCTTATCTTTATTGTCTTCAGGGTTAGATGAAATATTTAGTCCTTCTAATAATGCTTCAAATGACGTTAGTGCAGTTAAAGGTAAAGCTGCTGATTCAACGTAAGATAAGTGTTCTGGTTTAATGCCCACAAGTCGTTCATCTACTAATTGATACTCTGCATTCGATCCTTGTTTCGTATTTGTGCCGGAATAATAGACTTCATCACCTACATGAAATAATTCTACTTCTTCTCCGACCGCTTCAACGACACCTACTGCATCATAACCTAATATTTTAAATACCCCATCAGATGTATTTCTTGATTTCGTATCTATAGGATTTATACTCGCAGCTTTCACTTTCACTAAAATATTTCTTTCTTTAGCTTCTGGAACTGGTATATCTCTTTCTTCAAATTCGTTTGATACTTTCAAATCAAAACTGTTACTAAAACCAATTGCTTTCATCTAAAAGTCACCTCTTGTTTATAAATGTTTATGATAATAGTTATGTTCATCATCGATTTGCATGCCTAATTTTTGATATAAACGATTACCAACTATATTTGATTTTTCGGTTTCTAAATATATTGTCTCATATCCATTTTCTTTCCCATAAGTAAATGCTTGATTCATTAATTGCTCACCTATTCGTTGACCTCTCGCATCTGCTGTTAAAAATAAATCATTAATGATAAGTAGGTTTGACATTTTCATTGATGACAACATTTTGTATAGTTGTACAAATCCTATCACTTGCTCATTCGCTTCAGCTATAAATATAACAGCTTCTTCACGAGAAATATTTCTATATATAAATTCATACGTCGTCTTTATATCTGATTGTTGACCAAAATGAACACGATAGTCATCAAATACAGAAACAACTTCCTCTATCTAATTGAGTTGTAATCTTCGAATATTCAATCCATCACCTCATTTATCATTAACGGTCTCCCATTACAGTTTTAGTATCAGCTTTTGCTTTTGGACGAACGACAAGTTCACCATTACATTCTGGACATACATAATATAAATTTTCAGCGCATTCTCTGCAGTATGTTGTTTCTTGAACACATATAAAAGCATTACTTTTCTTATGAAATTCATAACCACATTTTTCACAATTCGGTTTCATCTCTAAAGCCATTTCTATCACTCCATAAAAATATGTTAGTATATACATAATTATCATATCACTTTTAAGTACATAAAATGAATTTTAAGGTGTGATTCTATGGAAAAAGAATTCGTAGGTAAATGTGCAAAATGCCAAACAGATATTTATTGTAATAGTGGCATTATCGAGGGTGTTGTGCAAGAAGATAAAACATTATTATGCTTTGACTGTTCTAACAAAAAAGAGAGAAAAGAAACTTAATCGTTTCTCTTCTCTCTTTTATTATACGCCTTCATCTAATTTATCTAACATTGATTTCATCAACTTAATTTGACCAGTATGATAATTCGTATGCAATATGCCAAATGAAATTGTTTCTGCAAAAGTATCCATATTCGCTATTGGTGCTTTTCTAGATTTGTCCATTTGTCCATCAAGTGCATTTAATATTCTTTCTAGTTGTTGATTTAATATACCTTTTAATTCTTGGAAAGTTGGCTCAACACCTGTAAATTCTTGTGGTGAAGTACCTGGTGAGAATGATTTACCTAACTTTTCACCGAGTATATTACCTTCTTCACTTGTACCAAAGACAAATGATTCATTTGCCACAATTACGTGACCAAGTTGCCATTTAATATTATTTTTTGCTAACTCCAGTTGAAAATCCGCTTGTTTCTCATCTATATCTTTGACAACATCAGATAGCATACTATAAGAAATTCGGAACTGCGCTTCTATCATTTCAATTCCCTCCGTTTTTACTCAGTAATCGCAAAATAATTACCTTGTTTATCATGAAAATTAAATACTCTACCCTCAGGCATTTCTATAATATCATGACCAGTTAATCCTTGTTCTTTTAACGACTTATATAATTCATCAAAATTCGAAGCTTTAAACATTAAAGAAGGTGTTTCTAAACTCACTTCAGGACTGTACTTTTCAATAAAAGCTTTATCAAATAATACAAATGACGTTTCAGCATCTTCACTATGCGCAATTTCTACAGACTTGAAACCTTCAGGCAACTCATCTTCAGACTTCACAACAAAGTTCATTACATCCTTCCAAAATTCAACAGCCTTTTCTTGATCATCAACATATAACATGACTTGATGTAACTTTTCAATCATATACATCACTTTCATTCATTTAATATATTTAGAATACGCTATATACGATTCAAGTGCAAAAATAACAAAGTTTAACTTCACTCTGCCTCCTTTTCATAAACCATGATGTCACCAGGCTGACAATCCAAGTATTCACATATTGCTTCTAGCGTACTAAATCTAACAGCTTTAGCTTTTCCAGTCTTTAAAATAGATAAATTTGCAATCGTAATATCTACCTCTTGAGCAAGTTCAGTCAGAGAAACATGCTTTTCTTTTAAAATTTCATCTAATTTAATTTTTATCATCTTGTCACCCTTAAACAGTCAAATCATGTTCTTCTTTCATTGATTCAGATTCATCATAAATCGCAAGGAAGTTTAACATCATTAAAGCAATATTCAACAATAATACCGTAGTAAACGGCGCAGTGTCTAATAAATCTTTATATATGATGTCTACACCAATTAAACTCTTCATTGAATTTAATGTAGCATATATCATAATGATGATTGAAGAATGAAATATTTTATTATAATTCCCAGAATTAAAGAAGTCCTTTTTCTTTATATTTTTTACAAACCTTAGAACAAATATAAAGAAAACTATTGTTAACAACGATTGAATAGTAAAGCATATTAAGTAATAGAATACGGCATCCCTTAAATCAAATGCTGTACTTACAGGAACTTCGATAAAGAATTTCACAAGAATAACACCTAGTATCAAAATATTAAGGATCATTGTAATTAATGTAATCGTGTAACCACGTTTTCAGTATTACTAATATTACTCATCGAAATCTCTCCCTTTTATCGTTTTTCGATAAAAATAAGCATAAAACAGTCTGACTGCTTTATGCTCGAATAAATTTTTATTTACATATATCCTTTAACGCTTCTAAATGATTAATAACGTACGTTGCAATATCGCCGTTACTAAGATTTTGATGGTCAAAGTAACATGAATCAATACCATATTCATTAGCACCAGCAATATCAGATGTTAACGTATCACCTATCATTAAATAATGTGACACATCATCGTCTTTAATACCACTTAAACATTGATCAAAAAATTGTTTATGAGGCTTTTCAAATCCAATTTTCTCAGAAATAAAATGATCATCAAAATAATCAAAAATACCTGCATCATGCATGCGTTTCATCTGAGTATCATAAACACCATTAGAAGCACTATAAAGATGATAACCCGCTTCTTTCAAATAACTTAATATATCTTTCGCACCATCAACCAGCTCATGATTATTATTCAACGTCTTTCTAAAAATAGCTTCTTTAGCACGCGCATCAACATTTAAATCAAATAGCTCAAAAAATTCTTTAAAGCGAGTCGTTAACACCTCATCCTTAGAAACCTTTCCCTGCTCAAGCTCTAACCATAAACGCTTATTGATATCCTGATACTGTTTAAAATTCAAATCATTAAACACAATACCTTCAGATTCAAAAACTGCCATAATCCCTTCCCTTTCACCAGCATTAAAATCTAATAAAGTATTGTCCAAATCAAATAAAATATGTTTATACATCGAAAAGTCCCCTTTTAGTCTGTAAGGTTATGGAATATATTATACCATTACATATAAAAAACACTCCTCGAAGTTGTTCGAGAAGTGTTGAAACGATGATATAAACAATATTAACGTTTTGAAAAATATCAAGTTGAATTTCATATATAATATATAGTCAATCAAGCTCAACCCAACTATATCAAGGTTTTGTAATACTAAAAGTGGATAAATATCGATATATACTAATTGAAACAGTTGCGATTTAACCATTTTGATTCATATGATGCTAGTTGAATACATCACATCGATATGTCTTTAAACTAAAATTCTCTTACTTCTTTTATTATTTCTTTTTCATATAATAATGCTTGAATTGCCTCAACCATTTCTTCTGTGAGATTATTATCAGTATTAATGATTTTATCAACTTCATTAGAAATTTCTTCTTGTATCTCAATTGGAGGTACAGGAATTCTTATATCATTTCTTAGATATGTTGTATTAAGGCTTTTACCGAATGCCTTGCTTCCTACACTTTCTAGATTTATAAGCTGAGAAGCAAACAATACATATAAATATGAATCTAAAATTTCATCTTTATTGATAGGAATTAAACCCGCTATTGCTTCGTTTGTGTATAAATCAGTACCTGCAATTGCTACTTTTCCTATTGTGAGCTTAAAGCTTAATAATGTTGTGCCTTCTGGTATTAATTTAACATTAGATTCATTAATAGCCTGTTCTGTTATTTTTTCTGTAGTATCAGTTATAACCCTCTTATTCATTTCTCTGATTGATAACCATAAATTATCACCAGTAAAGTAGGAGTTATTTGTTCTCGACGGAGTTCCTCCTATTGTTACATTAACTATAGCTCCTAATTTAGCAACTGGATATATACTATCAACCAATAGTTTGACAACCGGAATTGTATTTATTTTTGCATTAAATGATGTATTGTTAAACTCCAACATATTAGTTAGTTCATTTGTTGAAACATAATCTTCTAAATCAACTGGAATTTCATTGACAATTGAATTAAAACTATTTTTTATTAATGTACTTATTTTTGAAGCATCATTCTCTTCCAAAGGGTTGAATAGAGGAGTGTCAAGCGATTGTAAAGCCCGATTTTTATTAACCTCTAAATCTTCATCATCTATATCTACACCTAAATATACTATTCCTTCACGTCCTCTTCTTTTACTCCATTTATAACCTAAAAACTTTTGTATTTCTGCTAATTTTACAGGTGATTTTATAATAACAACATTCTGGTTTCTAGCTAATGCATAGTAATACACTTTTTCATTTTCAATACTTATAACATATCTAATAAATTCATTATTATATTCATTCTTTTTATCTTCTAAAGAATACTTACTAGTTACTCTTTTACGATTAATTCTTTTCGCATATTCTGTCTTTGCAAAATCTGTTTCATAATCTTTAAATAGTTCATAATTAAGAAGTTTCTCTATTTGATAATTTTGTAATTCTTTGTAATCTTCGAACTCGATAGATAGTTGATTTACATACTCTTCTATTATTTTTTCATCATCAGGATCAGCTTTGTTTTCAAACCACCTTTTTACTATATATTTAAAATGTGTAGCTTCATTTGGAGGATATTCCCTTTTTTGCAAAAATAAAGTTACAGTATTTGTTCCAGTACTTCCAAAAGTATTTGAACCAAGTTCACTAATAGCAATAATATTAAAGTTTTCCAAAATTAATTTTCTAGTTTGATTCGTTAAGGTGTATTCATTTGTTAAAATAGAACTTGGTAAGATTATTGCCGCTATTCCTTTTGATTTCAATAATTGCGCTGTTCTCTCTATAAAAAATAACTCTATATTACTGTTTGTATTTTCATCAGATACATATTTAGAAAGTTGATATTTAGCTTTATCGGTTCTTGGTAATGTTGATAAAAATCCTCTAACAGAATAAGGTGGATTTGCGATTACTACTGAATAGGAATTATCTTCTATAAGATTGTTACTTTTTAAACCATCATTATAAATAATGTTAATTTCATCTTGACCATACATTAACGATGAAACTTTCGCAACTTTACTAAGTCTATATTCTTTCTCTACTCCGTAGATACTAGACATATATTCTGACAAACGAGATTCCGGTATATATTCAGATAGTACATTTGCATATTCATTTAAAAAGTGACCAGCACCGCAAGCATAATCTATAACTTTTGGAATATCATCCTGTTCATTTATTTCTTTTATGGGCAATGACTGTATAATAAACTTCACTATTGGTAATGGGGTAAAATATTGACCTTCGGTTTGCTTAATTCCATTATCTAAAAAGCCTTCAAATAGATCGCCTAGGAATTGATTTTGTGTATTGGTTTTTAATTTAATATCTTGAAAGGCCTTTATAATATCAACTAAGACATTTGAATTTTGATAGAAAAGTTTTTCATTATAGACTTCAATAAATGAAAAGTCAGTATTAGAAAAATACTTTAATTGTCTGAAGTAGTCTAAAACAGACTCTTTCGCTGCATCTTCTCTAAGTCTGAATGCTCTCTCAACATCACTTTCTGATACATATGTGACATTTTCTCCCAAAAACTTTTCCATACCTATTTGATATAATTTTTGTAATCTATCTACAAGTTCAAAATATGTATCTTGCGCAACTCCCTTCCAATTAAATTGAAGATCATCTCTATTCTGTTCTTCATCCACAATTTTAGTTAAAAATAAATTAACTAATTTATCAAAAGCATTTTCCTTCCCACCTATATTATATTTTCTTAATATTGATGCAAATTCGTTATATTTAGCAGAAACTTCCTCGTGAGTAATTTCACTTAAATCATTTACCGTTCTTTTGGATTTATTAATTGTAAATGGTTCTATATCTTTTTCTAGAACACCGTTATTAATATAATCATATTGATAAGTTTGTGACCACACCTCAAATTTATCATTCCCACCTCTTGCGGTTAAATAAGATTTTGGTTCATCTAATGTATTCAAAAAAGTCATATTATCAATTAAACTAATTGCATTATACATTCTCTCTATACCTTGTTCTTTTAATCTCGATGCATATAATACAAGTATTTCTGCAGTATTTTCTTGTCGTTCATATGAAAACAATTGTCCGCCATGCCTAACAGTTTTACCCCATTCACTTTCGAATTCAGTTCCAAAAGTTTTCGCTTCAATAATCATGAATGTTTTCCCTAAATTATTATGAACTGTTATATCAGCATTTCCTGATTTTTCAACATGACCTAAGCGATATCCCTTTTCTATTTCGATGTTTTGTGGAGAATACCCTTGCGACAGCAGTCCAATCACAACGTCTAAGACCACAAAATTCTCTTCTGATGAAAAGTTTGTGGTTGTCTCTCTTCCAATTTTAATTTCATCAGGGTAGATGATAGATTCACTTTTCATGTCTACCATTACATTGTTACCCTTTATATCTAATGTCCATACTTCATTATCTTCAGTAAATGATAGTCTTTCTAACCATCTAGTAATCTTTATTGACAAATTAATCAGTCCTTTTATAAATTATCTATTGCTAATATTATACTTTAATGCATGTTCTCTAACAAAGCTATATAATAATTTTCTTATATTAGTATTTAAATGGTTTTATTTTTTTGATTTCATCAAAATTACAACATTATATCATGTATAGTAATACTACGACGTTATTATAGCACAAAGAAAAAAGAGTATTTCTCTCCTTTAAAAAATCCCTCTCTTCAAGCTTATAAGATTATCTACATTGTTCACTACTAGCTGATCTAAGACCTCTATTCCTACCAACTTCCAAATTCTGCTAACCACTATGTAACGATTATCTTCTATTAATGATGTAATATCATTACTCATATGTTGTTATAAAACAAAAACACTTTCTTCATTATTAAGTATTGCTGATTTAAATACCTTACGAAGACGTACTATTAATGTATTTATGAACCAACATATCAACGATGAACTACTACGATTGGAATGAGAGATATGGAATTGATTACAATTAGATTAGATAATCTTTATGAACATGATATAAAACTAGAACATTCAATCAAGTCCTCCTTCTGATAACACTTACTTAAAATTACAAAATTCAGAACAAGAATTGAGGATTAATAAAGAGGTGAATAAGCTTGTCATCAATTTACACTCAAAGAAAAAGAATATAACTTTATTTTGAAGTAATTAAACTATCTTAAATATTAAGCGGTTTGTTTACATTGCTACATATTAAAAGAAGTACATCTCATGCCTTAAGTGATTCTCATGAATTAATTTTATTTATTCAAGACATTGATATTACATATGTATCAAAAAAATTATGACATATAAACATCACAACAAAGCAAATATGTTATTCAAATTAATGCCAGAAAAAAAGCACCAGCAAATATGCTGATGCTTTTTTTAATATATAGATGATTAATTGATTATTACACCAATTCCCGCCATATAATCGCCCAAAACGATGATATATTTGAAATAATATTAACGTTTTGAGAATTGTGGTGAACGACGAGCACCTTTAAGACCAGGTTTCTTACGTTCTTTCATACGTGGGTCACGAGTAAGTAATCCAGCGCGTTTTAATGATCCACGGTATTCTGGATCTGCTTCTAACAATGCACGTGCAATTCCGTGACGGATAGCTTGAGCTTGTCCAGTGAAACCTCCACCTTGAACGTTTACTAAAACATCGTAGTTACCTTTTGTTTCAGTTACATCAAATGGTTGGTTTAAATCTAAAATTAATGATTCAAATGGTAAGTAGTCACGTACGTCACGTTTGTTAATTGTTACGTTACCTTCACCAGGTACTAAACGTACACGTGCTACTGAATGTTTACGACGACCTGTGCCTTTATATTCAACTTGTGCCAATGTAGTATCCTCCTCTTAATTAACCACGTAACTCGTAGTTTTCAGGTTGTTGTGCAGCATGTGGATGCTCTGCACCAGCATATACGAATAATTTTTTACCTTGTTTTTCACCAAGTTTGCTCTTAGGTAACATACCTTTGATAGATGTTTCTAATAAACGAACTGGGTTTTTCTCTTTTAATTCGCCAGCAGATACTGATTTTAATCCACCTGGGTGATTTGAGTGACGGTAGTAAATTTTATCTTGTTCTTTATTACCTGATAAGTAGATTTTTTCAGCGTTAATGATGATAACGTTATCTCCTGTATCAACGTGTGGTGTGTAAGTTACTTTATGTTTACCGCGTAAGATTGATGCGATTTCTGATGATAAACGACCTAACGTTTGTCCTTCAGCATCAACAACGTACCATTTGCGATCGATGTTTGCTTCATTAGCCATAAATGTTTGACGCATTATAGTGTCCTCCTAAATTTTAAAAAAGTTCTGGGTTAAGATGTATGTAATTACCTGTACCAAAGCTTCATACATACATCTTATTTCCTTAGTCTGATTCCTGCTTCTATATCTTAAAACACAATAAGATTCCGGGGCTTATCGTGGTGGTGATATAAAACAATACCGTTGTCTATAATATAATTTATTTGTCTTTTTGTCAATTGGTTTTAAACATTTTCTGAAGACTTTTTATTATATATTTTGATATCATTTCCGAACTCTTCAATAAGTTCTGCTTTATCTAAATAAATTTTTTCTAAATATAGCCCATGTGCTGGTGCTGTATGTGGTACTTTGTTTCGATCTTTTTCTTCAAGAAGCTGATGAATATCATCACCGCTTCTCTTCCCTTCACCGACGAGTATTAAATAAGCGACCATCACTCTTACCATATTGTATAAAAAGCCTGATCCTGTAACGATAAATTCAAATCCATCATCTGTTTCAACGACTTCACTTTGATATATTGTACGTTCTTTATTTAGTACTTCAGTCTTTTGTGAACAGAAACTTGTAAAGTCATGTGTACCTATAAAATGTTGTGCAGCTTGATTCATCAAATCAATATCAACGGATTTCTTTTGTTGTACTTTTGTGTCATGTTCAAATACATGTCTTTCTGGATCGATATAAACTTTATAACGATATTTCTTACCTACACAATCATACCTACAGTGAAAGTCTTCATCAATTTGTTCTACACTTTGTACATGTATATCTTTAGGTAATGCCGAATTAAAAGCATATTCCCATTTATCTGGTTTAATATTTAATGGTGTATCAAAATGAAAATATTGCTCAATAGCATGCACGCCTTTATCCGTTCTACTTGAAGGATGTATTCTTACAAATGTTTGATGCATTCTTTTTAGAATTCTCTCAAATTCATATTGCACAGTTCGTTCATGATGTTGAATTTGAAATCCCATAAACTGTCCACCGTGATATGAAATTTTCACTAACATTCTCAAAGTCTGCACCTCAATTCCTTAATAAATATAATGCTATTGCTACAACAATAATTGTTGCGAATCCAATACTATCTCTTAGTTTCCATTTTAATTTACGATAGGTTGTTCGTTGATTTGAAGCGTTATAACCTCTAGCTTCCATAGCCACTGCTAAATCATCTGCTCGTTTAAACGCCGATATAAACATCGGAATGAGTAGCGGAATAATAGCTTTTAATCTGTTAAATATACTACCTGCTGTTACGTCAGATCCTCTAGATGTTTGTGCTTTTATGATTCTATCTAATTCATCCATTAATGTTGGGATAAATCTAAGAGATATGGACATCATCATTGCGAGTTCATGGACTGGGAACTTAACCTTTTTTAATGGTCTCAACATTGATTCTATTGCATCTGTTAAGCTTATCGGACTTGTTGTTAACGTCATGATTGTAGAAATCATCACTAAAAGCGCAAGTCTTAAAACGATAAATGCACCTTGTACAATACCATTTTGTTCAATTGTGAATAGCTTTAAATCAATGATGACTGGTCCGCCTTTCGTCACAATTAAATGCATGATGAACGTAAAAATAAACAGCAGCATTACAGGTGTTAATCCTTTAATTAAGAACCAGAATCTTATTTGTGCTAAATACATGATGATTAATACAGTTAACACCATAAAGCCATAAGATGCCCATGAATTACAAAAGAATATTAATATCATAAATATAAATACATACAGCATTTTCATACGTGAATCTAATCGATGGATAATTGTATTACCAGGTATGTATCGCCCGATTATTAACTTATCAGTCATGAGGCTTCACCTGCTTTTCATACATATCTTTAAACATCTCTTCACTTGTGGCGATTTGATCAAACTTCATATCATATTTAGCTTCAACTGCTTGTTGAAGTTTAATAATATTAGGTGGCTCAAGATGCGTTTGATTCAGAAGTTCATTATTTGTAAAAATATTAACTGGCTTATCTTCTGCAACGATTTCACCAGCTTTAATGACTTTAACTTCATCCGCATATTTAAGTACGATATCCATTTGGTGTGAAATTAAGATAACCGTAATACCGAGATTTTCATGGATGTCATTGAAGAGTTCCATCATATCATGTTGCCCTTTCGGATCTAAGCCCACTGTAGGCTCGTCAAGGACAAGTATTTCAGGTTCCATAGCTAATACACCGGCAATGGCTATACGTCGTTTCTGACCACCTGAGAGCTCAAATGGCGATTTCTTTAATAAGCTACGATCCATGCTTAACAAATCCATAAGAGATTCTGCTTTTTGAATAGCTGCTTCTTTATCCGTACCGTAATTGAGCGGTCCAAAAATAATATCTTTTTCAACTGTATCTTCAAATAATTGATGTTCTGCAAATTGAAAGACGATACCTACTTTTTTACGCACTGGCGCTAATTTCTTTGATTTCGTCTTCTTCGTAATATTTGTATCGCCGATTTTCAATTGTCCTTCAGTCGGCTTTAATATAGCGTTTAAGTGCTGAATTAATGTTGATTTACCAGAACCTGTTTGGCCTACAATGGCATAAAATTTAGATTCTGTGAATGTCGTCGAAACTTGATTTAAAGCTCTATATTGATATGGTGTCTTTATACTGTAGTCATAAGTGACTTGATCAAACGTTATTTTCATATTCGATTCACCAACTGTTCGAATGTTGTATATTCATAATTATGATTGAGCAAGTAGTTCATTCTCATAGCAAAAGGTAAGTCTAAACCAATTTCAGTTAAATAGGCACCTTGCTTAAATATTTCTTCAGGTATGTCTTGTTTATAAACTTCACCTTTATTCATAACAATAATCTCATCAGCATTAACAGCTTCTTCTAAATCATGTGTAATAGAGATAACTGTTAAGTGGTGTTCAATTTGAATAGATTTAATTAAGTTCATAATACTCTCTTTACCTTCAGGATCAAGCATAGCTGTCGCTTCATCTAAAATCATAATGTCTGGTGACATTGCTAATATGCCTGCAATAGCGACACGTTGTTTCTGTCCACCAGAAAGATGACTTGGTTCGAATGTTTTCATGTTTGACATGCCAACTTCTGTTAATACCTCATCAACTATTTCATGCATAACGTGATAGTCTATACTTTGATTTTCCATACCAAATGCTACATCATACTCTACAGTTGAACCAATAAATTGATTATCAGGATTTTGAAATACAATACCTACATGTCTTCTCACTTCATCAATTGTATCGTTCGACAGTAAGATGCCATCAACTACGATTTCACCTTCATAATTTTGGTTAATACCCATCATTAATTTAGCAATTGTAGACTTTCCTGAACCATTATGTCCGACAATAGATGTCCACTTGCCTTTTTGTATATTAAACGAAACATTGCGAAGTGCAGCTGGTTCATTTTCATCATATTTAAATGTAACGTTCGAGAACCTAATCAAATTTTCCTGCACCATAACATTCATCCTTCAACAAGTTAATTACTATATATTTTACAGTATACATACGAAATTGTAAGCATTAATTACTTTAAACATACTAACTATTATAAAATAAAATGCAATAAAAAAAATCCGTATAAACGGATTTAAAATAAAAAAGCGCGCACTCCACCATAGACGAGTTCACGCAATAAGTCATTCAAATGTGGTGGAGTACTCTGAGCTAGACAATATCTATGTGTGGTAAACATTATCATTGCACTCATTTGCTTTGTGTGTGTTAAATAAATTGTATTTATATAGAAATGATTGAAGTGACTTTCGTCACTCCAATAAAGAATAGATTATACTAATTCAATAATTACTGATTCAGCACCGTCACCGCGACGTGGACCAACTTTCATGATACGAGTATATCCACCTTGACGCTCTTCATAGCGTGGCGCAACATCATTGAATAATTTTTGTAATGCAGTGATTGTTTTGTCATCTTCTAAGATTTTAACGTCACGAATCGTTTGAGCAGCTCTACGACGTGAAGCTAGATCACCTTTTTTACCTAAAGTAATTAAGTTATCAACAACTTTACGAACTTCTTTAGCACGAGCTTCTGTAGTCTCGATACGTTCAGAAACGATAAGTTGAGTAGCTAAGTCACGTAACATTGCTTTACGTTGATCAGAAGTACGACCTAATTTTCTGTAACCCATGAATTAACCTCCTTTATTAGTCTTCTTTTCTTAAACCAAGACCAAGATCTTCTAATTTATATTTAACTTCTTCAAGAGACTTACGACCTAAGTTTCGAACTTTCATCATATCTGCCTCAGATTTATCTGCTAATTCTTGTACAGAATTAATTCCTGCACGTTTTAGACAGTTATAAGAACGTACTGATAAGTCTAATTCTTCGATAGACATTTCAAGTACTTTTTCTTTTTGATCTTCTTCTTTTTCAATCATGATTTCAGCATTTTGTGCTTCATCAGTTAAATTAACAAAAATGTTTAAGTGTTCAGTCATGATTTTAGCACCTAAAGAAACAGCTTCTTGAGGAGATAACGAACCATCTGTCCAAACATCGATTGTTAATTTATCATAATCACTACTTTGCCCTACACGTGTATTTTCAACTGTATAGTTCACACGATTTACTGGAGAATAAAGTGAGTCGATTGGAATGACACCAATTGGCAAATCACTTGTGTTATTTTGTTCAGCTAAAGCATATCCGCGACCTTTATTAGCAATTAAGCGCATCTTAAGGTGTCCACCTTTAGAAACTGTTGCAATTTTTAAATCTGGATTTAAAATTTCAACATCACTGTCATGCATGATATCTTTCGCAGTAACTTCACCTTCATCTTTAATATCGATTTCAAGTGTTTTATCTTCTTCAGAGTAGATTTTTATAGCTAATTTCTTGATGTTCATAATGATAGTAGTAACATCCTCAACTACATTTTCAACTGCTGAGAATTCGTGAAGTACACCTTCAATTTCGATATTTTTAACTGCCGCACCTGGTAATGAAGATAATAGGATACGACGTAAGGAGTTGCCTAGTGTTGTACCATAACCACGTTCTAGCGGTTCAACAACGAACTTACCGAATGTAGAATCATCACTAACTTCTATTGTTTCAATTCTAGGTTTTTCGATTTCAATCATTTAAATATATCCTCCTTATAAACGTCGATTAAACTTTATTAATTTCTATCCAGTGACTCTTGAACATTAGAACTAACAAAAATTATACACGACGACGTTTTGGTGGACGACATCCGTTATGTGGAACTGGTGTTACGTCTTTAATTGCTGTGATTTCTAATCCAGCTGATTGTAACGCACGGATCGCTGATTCACGACCTGGGCCAGGACCTTTAACTGTTACTTCTACAGTTTTCAAACCGTGTTCCATAGCAGCTTTTGAAGCTGTTTCTGAAGCCATTTGAGCTGCAAAAGGTGTTGATTTTTTAGAACCTTTAAATCCTAACGCACCTGCTGAAGACCATGATAATGCATTACCGAAATCATCAGTGATCGTTACGATTGTATTGTTGAATGTTGAACGGATGTGAGCTACACCACTTTCAATATTCTTTTTAACTCTACGTTTACGAGAAACTTGTTTACGTGCCATTTATATGTGCCTCCTTTACTTATTATTTTTTCTTGTTCGCTACTGTTTTAACTGGTCCTTTACGCGTACGCGCATTGTTCTTAGTGTTTTGACCACGAACTGGTAAACCACGACGGTGGCGAATTCCACGGTATGAAGCGATTTCCATTAAACGTTTAATGTTTAAGTTTCTTTCACGACGAAGGTCACCTTCAACTTTGTAACCATCTACAACTTCACGGATACGACCTAATTCGTCATCAGTTAAATCGCGAACACGTGTGTCTTCAGATACGTTTGCTTCTTTAAGAATTTTTTGTGCTGTTGTTTTTCCGATACCATATACGTAAGTTAACGAGATTACTACGCGTTTCTCACGTGGTACGTCAATACCTGCAATACGAGCCATTTATTTACACCTCTCTTTTATTAGCCTTGTTTTTGTTTGTGTTTTGGATTTTCACAAATCACCATTACTTTACCTTTACGACGAATAACTTTACATTTTTCGCAAATTGGTTTTACTGATGGTCTTACTTTCATCTTTGTATACCTCCTTGTATTTGGAGTGACGATTATTTATAACGATAAGTGATTCTTCCGCGTGTTAGGTCATACGGAGACATTTCAACTGTTACTTTGTCGCCAGGTAGAATTCTAATATAGTTCATACGGATTTTACCACTAACGTGTGCTAAAATTTCATGTCCATTTTCTAATTCTACTTTAAACATAGCGTTTGGTAAAGTATCTAATACTGTACCTTCTAATTCGATTACATCTTGTTTAGCCATGATCATTTCCCCCTTTTTCTATTCATTCTCGTGAAATACAAACGTATTTCATGTTTTAAAACCTGGTCCAAAATTAGAGACATACTTTAGGTGATTAAATCACATAGAATAAGCACAGGTTTATAAAATTGGGATGATTTAATACTTAAGATTTGCATTCGACAACACTTCAAATACTTATCGCTTCTTGTAATCACTCCGATTGTATTCCAAAAACCTAAATACTATCTTGATTCTTAAAATTGAACGCATTCACGCGTTCAAGAATCACCTAAAGCTAGGCGAATTCGGGGTGAAAGCGTCATTACTATAATGATTCAAGAATTTGAATAACATCTTCAGTAACATTATCAATTTGTCTAGAACCATCGATGTTTTTAAGGACACCTTGATTTTCATAGAAATCTAAAAGTGGTTTAGTTTGCTTAACATTAACACTTAAACGATTTGCTACTGTTTCAGGGTTATCGTCTTCACGTTGATATAATTTACCACCGTCAAGATCACAAACACCTTCAACTTTTGGTGGATTAAATACTAAATGATAAGTTGTTCCACATACTTCACAAATTCTTCTGCCAGTTAAACGATTCATAAGTTCTTCTTCCGCAACTTCGATGTTAATAACAGCATCTACTTTACGATTTAAGTCACTTAAAATTTCATTTAATGCATCAGCTTGTTCAACTGTACGAGGAAAACCATCTAGTAAAAATCCTTTTTTCGCATCTTCTTCAGCTAGTCTTTCTCTAACGATACCTATAGTCACTTCATCTGGTACAAGTTCCCCGCGATCCATATAAGATTTAGCCTCTTTACCAAGGTCAGTCTCTTCTTTGATCGCTTTACGGAACATATCACCAGTTGAGATATGAGGAATAGGGTATTTCTTAACAATTTCACTCGCTTGAGTACCTTTACCTGCACCAGGTAAACCCATTAAAATGATGTTCATAAAAACCCTCCTACTTGCTTATCGTCTTCTAAAGCCTCTATATTCACGTTGATTGAGTTGAGCTTCTAAAGTTTTCATTGTTTCAATTGCAACACCGATAACGATTAGTAAGCTAGTACCACCAACTTGTATTGCTTGAGGTAAATTCATTAACTTAATTGCTAAAATCGGAATAATAGAAATTAAAGCTAAGAAAATTGATCCCACAAACGTTAAACGATAAAGCACTTTAGTGATGTATTTTTTAGTTTGATCTCCAGGTCTAATACCTGGTACATAACTACCTTGTTTTTGTAAGTTTTCTGCCATCTTTTCAGGATTAACCTGAACAAATGCATAAAAGTATGCGAAAGCTATAATTAAAATAACATATACAATCATACCAATATTATGAGAAGGATCTGCGTAATTTGTAACTGTTTGCGCCCATTCTTGATCAGGGAAGAATAATGTTAAAGTCTTCGGAAGCATAAAGAATGCCATCGCAAAGATTACCGGAATTACACCTGCTGCATTAACTTTTAAAGGTAAATATGTTGCGTTTGCAGATAAAGAACCACCTGCGCCTTGAGTTTGACGTTTAGCATATTGAATAGGAATTTTACGAATTGCTTGAAGTACATAAACTGCACCAACAGTAAGTAAAATCATACCTACGAATAAACCAATTGCTTTTAACCAAGCCATAGTAGTATCATCTGCGCCAACAAAACTTTGTTGGTAAAACTGAATTAATGAGTTTGGCATAGAAGATAATATACCAGCGAAGATAATAATAGATATACCATTACCAACACCAAATTGTGTTATCTGTTCACCTAACCACATTAAGAAAGCTGTTCCTGCAGTTAAAACAAGTGCTATTAACACATAATTTAAGACTGAAGTATTTTGAATTAAATTACCACCGAGCATATTATTAAATGAATACGACATACCTAAGCCTTGAACAAAGGCTAATACAATTGTGAAGTAACGTGTAAATTGATTAATCTTTTTACGACCAACTTCACCTTGTTTAGACCACTCTGTAAACTTAGGTACAACATCCATTTGTAATAATTGCATTACGATTGAAGCAGTAATGTAAGGCATAATACCCATAGCTAAAATTGAGAAGTTCTGCAAGGCACCTCCACCGAATGTGTTAAACAAATCGGTAATACCTTGCGAACCTTTATTTTGATTAAAAGCATCTGGATTAACACCAGGAGCTGGAATATATGTTCCAACTTTAAATATAACGAGCATTGCTAGTGTGAATAATATCTTGTTACGAATATCTTTAGTCTTCAAAAAACTAACGATCGTTTCAAACATTAGATCACCTCATGCGTTCCGCCCTTACCTTCGATTGCTTCAATAGCTGAAGCTGAGAATTTATGAGCTTTTATTGTTAATTTCTTTTCTAATGAACCGTTTCCTAAAACTTTAACGCCAGATTTTTCAGATTTAACAACACCTGATTCTACTAATAATGCTGGTGTAACTTCAGTTCCTTCTTCGAAACGATTTAATTGATCAAGATTAACAATTGCATATTCTTTACGGTTGATGTTAGTGAATCCACGTTTTGGTAAACGACGGAATAATGGTAATTGACCACCTTCGAAACCTAAACGAACACCGCCACCTGAACGTGCTTTTTGACCTTTAGTACCACGACCACTTGTTTTACCGTTACCTGTAGCCATACCACGACCAACACGGTTACGTTCTTTACGAGCACCTTTAACTGGTTTCAACTCATGTAATTTCATTTTGGCACCTCCTTAATACTTTAGATGAATTTATTTTTCAGTAACTTTTACTAAGTGACTTACTTTGTCGATTTGCCCACGAATCGCAGGATTATCTTCAACTACTACAGTTGAGTTTGTTTTTTTAAGTCCTAGCGCTTGAACTGTCTTACGTTGAGTTTCAGGACGACCAATAACGCTACGAGTGAGGGTGATTTCTAATTTAGCCATAGTGTTTGTTCCCTCCTTAATTTAATAATTCTTCTACTGATTTACCGCGTAGACTAGCTACTTCTTCGGCATTTTTAAGTTCTTTAAGTCCTTCGATTGTAGCACGAACCATGTTGATTGGTGTGTTAGAACCTAATGATTTACTTAAGATATCAGTGATACCAGCAAGTTCTAAAACGGCACGAACTGGTCCACCTGCAATAACACCTGTACCAGGTGCTGCTGGTTTAATTAAAACACGACCTGCACCAAAACGTCCAATAACTTGGTGAGGAGTTGTTCCTTCAACACGTGGAACTGTTACTAAGTCTTTCTTAGCATCTTCTACTGCTTTTTTAATTGCTTCAGGTACCTCTTGAGCTTTACCAGTACCGAAACCTACGCGACCATTTTTATCTCCAACAACTACTAAAGCTGTAAAACGGAAACGACGACCACCTTTAACTACTTTAGCTACACGGTTAATCGTAACTACGCGCTCTTCAAATTCTTTAACTTCTTGTTCTTTACGACGCATGAGTGTCCCTCCTTTAAATTAAAATTGAAGTCCGTTTTCACGAGCTGCATCAGCTAATGCTTTGATACGTCCGTGGTATAAATATCCTCCACGATCAAATACTACAGCGTCAACGCCTTTTTCAGCGGCACGTTTTGCAACGATTTCGCCTACTTTAGCAGCTGCTTCTACATTACCTGATTGCTCTAGGTTAAATTCTTTATCTACAGTTGATGCTTGAGCGATTGTTACACCGTTTAAGTCATCAATTACTTGAGCATAAATATGTTTGTTTGAACGATATACGTTTAAACGTGGCTTTTCGCTAGTTCCAGCTAATTTAGCACGTACGCGGGCATGTCTTTTCAAACGAACTTTATTTTTGTCGATTTTAGCGATCATGTTAGTGCTCCTTTCTTATCTTAATGATTACTTACCAGTTTTACCTTCTTTACGACGAACATATTCGCCTTCATAACGAATACCTTTACCTTTGTAAGGTTCTGGTGGACGGATTGAACGGATATAAGATGCAATTGCACCAACACGTTCTTTTGAAATACCTTCTACTTTAACTTTAGTGTTTTTCTCTACTGATAATGTGATTCCATCTTCAGCAACGATTTCTACAGGGTGAGAATAACCAACGTTTAAGATGATATTTTTACCTTGCATTTGGGCACGGTAACCAACACCAATAAGTTCTAAGTTTTTCTCGAAACCTTTAGATACACCTTCAATCATGTTAGCGATTAAAGCACGAGTTGTACCATGGATTGTTTTATGTTCTTTAGAGTCAGATGGACGTACAACTTCTAAGCTGTTGTCCTCTTGTTTATATGTCATTTCTTCATTAAAAGTACTAGTTAATTCACCTTTAGATCCTTTAACTGTTACTGTGTTACCTTCGATAGTAACAGTAACGTCTGAAGGGATCTCAATAATTTTCTTACCAACACGGCTCATTATGTGGGCACCTCCTTATAATTTTATAATTACCAGATATAAGCTAATACTTCTCCACCGATTCCACGTTGTCTAGCATCTTTATCAGTTAAAACACCTTCAGATGTAGAAACAAGTGCAATACCTAAACCGTTAAGAACTTTTGGAAGTTCATCAGCTTTAGCATAAACACGTAAACCTGGTTTAGAAATACGTTTTAATCCTGTGATAACGCGCTCGTTGTTTTGACCATATTTAAGGAACATACGGATAACACCTTGCTTATCATCTTCGATATATTCTACGCTTTTTACGAATCCTTCTTTTTTAAGGATTTCAGCGATTTCTTTTTTAATGTTTGATGCAGGTAACTCTAATTTTTCGTGACGTACCATGTTTGCGTTACGCACGCGAGTTAACATATCTGCAATTGGATCTGACATTGTCATTTGTGTTTCCTCCTTTCATTCTTTTGAGTTTACCAGCTAGCTTTACGTACGCCAGGGATTTGGCCTTTGTATGCTAGTTCACGGAAACAAATACGGCAAAGTTTGAATTTACGATATACTGAGTGTGGACGTCCACAACGTTCACAACGAGTGTATTCACGAACTCCGAATTTTTGTTTACGTTGTTGTTTAGCGATCATTGATTTTTTAGCCACTTAATTAGCCTCCTTTATAATTAGAGATTACTTTTGAAATGGCATACCGAATTGTGTTAACAATTCACGAGCTTCCTCGTCAGTGTTAGCAGTTGTAACGATAACGATATCCATTCCTCGTACTTTACTTACTTTATCATAGTCGATTTCAGGGAAAATTAATTGTTCCTTAACACCTAAAGTGTAATTTCCACGACCGTCGAATGCTTTTTTAGAGATACCACGGAAGTCACGTACACGTGGTAATGAAACTGAGATTAATTTATCAAAGAATTCATACATTCTTTCTCCACGTAATGTAACTTTTGCACCGATTGGCATACCTTCACGAAGACGGAAAGTCGCAATAGATTTTTTAGCTTTAGTTACTAATGGTTTTTGACCAGTGATTGCTTGAAGTTCTTCAACTGCAGAGTCTAAAACTTTAGAGTTTTGAACTGCATCACCGATACCCATGTTTACAACTATTTTTTCGATTTTTGGTACTTCCATAACTGAACTATAGTTAAATTTCTTAACTAACTCAGCAGAAATTTCATTATTAAACTTTTCTTTTAAACGTGTCAAAGTGGATCCTCCTTTCACTTAATAATTATTCATTTGATGATTTGATTTCTTCGCCAGATTTTTTAGCGATACGAACTTTTTTACCATCTACTACTTTGAATCCAACACGAGTTGGTTCGTTTGTCTTAGGATCAAGTAATTGAACGTTTGATACGTGGATAGTACCTTCTGTTTCTAAGATACCACCTTCTGGATTGAACTGAGTTGGTTTTTGGTGTTTTTTAATGATGTTAACACCTTCTACAACTACGCGTTCTTTCTTAGGTAATGCTTCTAAAACTTTACCAGTTTTACCTTTATCTTTACCTGAGATAACGATTACGTTGTCACCTTTACGTACGTGCATGTGTAGGCACCTCCTTAGGAATTTTGTTTTTTATCATTATAGATTAAAGTACCTCTGGCGCTAGAGAAACGATTTTCATGAAGTTACCTTCACGTAATTCACGCGCTACAGGACCGAATATACGTGTACCACGTGGACCTTTGTCATCACGGATGATTACACATGCATTTTCGTCAAATTTGATGTAAGAGCCATCTTCACGACGTACACCTGATTTAGTACGTACAACAACAGCTTTAACAACTTCACCTTTTTTAACAACGCCACCTGGTGTAGCATTTTTAACAGTAACGACGATTACATCACCAATGTTAGCTGTCTTACGACCAGATCCGCCTAAAACTTTGATTGTTAATACTTCACGAGCACCAGAGTTGTCTGCTACTTTTAAACGTGTTTCTTGTTGGATCATCTTTGTTTGACCTCCCTTATCTTTATACTTCTATTAAATAATTACTGATTCTTCAACGATTTCAACTAGACGAAAACGCTTAGTTGATGATAAAGGACGTGTTTCTGCAATCTTAACGATATCGCCCATTTTTGCTGAATTGTTTTCATCATGCGTTTTATATTTTTTTGAATATTTTACGCGTTTACCATATAATTTATGAGTTTTGTATGTTTCAACAACTACTGTAATAGTTTTATCCATTTTATCTGAAACTACTTTACCAACGTAAACTTTGCGGTCATTTCTTTCACTCACAGTAATGAACCTCCTCTACTTGATTATTTATTATCTGCTGCTTTCTCTTCTTCGATTTCTCTTTCGCGAACGATTGTTTTTAGACGTGCAATCGTCTTTTTAACTTTTCGAATGTTAGCAGTCTCTTCAAGTTGACCAGTTGCTAACTGAAAGCGTAAGTTGAATAATTGCTCTTTAGCTTCTTTGATTTCTTTTTCAATTTCAGTAGTGGTTAAATTTCTGATATCCTTAGCTTTCATTTGTGTCACCACCCAATTCTTCACGTTTTACAAACTTAGATTTAACTGGAAGTTTGTGTGCTGCAAGACGTAATGCTTCACGTGCAACTTCTTCTTGAACACCTGCAACTTCGAACAAGATACGTCCTGGTTTAACTACTGCTACCCATCCTTCAACTGCACCTTTACCTGAACCCATACGTACTTCTAAAGGTTTTTTAGTATAAGGTGTATGTGGGAATATTTTGATCCATACTTTTCCGCCACGTTTCATGTAACGTGTCATTGCGATACGAGCTGATTCGATTTGACGAGAAGTAATCCAAGCTGCTGTTTGAGCTTGTAAACCGTACTCACCAAATGTTACTTCATTTCCGCCTTTTGAACGACCAGTTGTTTTTGGACGATGTTGACGACGGAATTTAACACGCTTTGGTAATAACATTATTATTTTCCTCCTTCACTAGACTTCTTTGTAGGAAGAACTTCTCCACGGTAGATCCATACTTTAACACCTAATTTACCGTAAGTAGTGTCGGCTTCTTCATGTGCGAAATCAATGTCTGCACGTAATGTATGAAGTGGAACAGTTCCTTCTGAATATTGTTCTGCACGAGCGATATCTGCGCCACCTAAACGACCAGATACTTGAGTTTTGATACCTTTAGCTCCCAATTTCATTGCGCGTTGGATAGCTTGTTTTTGAGCACGACGGAAAGATACACGGTTTTCTAATTGACGAGCAATATTATTTGCTACCAATGTTGCATCTAAATCAACTTTTTTGATTTCGATAACGTTGATGTGTACTTTTTTGTTAGTCAATGCGTTTAATTTGTTACGTAATTTTTCAATTTCTGAACCGCCTTTACCAATAACCATACCTGGTTTACCAGTGTGGATAGCGATATTGATACGGTTTGCTGCACGTTCAATTTCAACACTTGAAACTGAAGCTTCTTTTAATGCTTCTGCGATATATTTACGAACTTTTAAGTCTTCATGTAAAAGTGTTGCGAAGTCTTTACCTGCATACCACTTTGCTTCCCAGTCACGAATTACACCGACACGAAGTCCGATTGGATTAATTTTTTGACCCACTATATTCCCTCCTTAATGATTTAGTTAATTATGCTTCTTTAACTTCTTTAGCTTCTTTTTCGCCAACTACGATTGTAATATGGCTAGTACGTTTGTTAATCGCACTTGCACGACCTTGTGCACGTGGACGGAAACGTTTCAATGTAGGTCCTTCATTAGCGTAAGCTTCTTTTACTACTAATGTGTCAGGATTTAAATCATAGTTATGTTCTGCATTTGCTAATGCTGACATTAATAATTTTTCAACAACAGGTGATGTTGCTTTGTTTGTTAATTTTAAGATGGCAATTGCTTCTGCCACTTCTTTACCTCTAATAAGATCTAAAACTAATCTCACTTTACGAGGTGCGATTCTTATTGTTCTAGCAACCGCTTTTGCTTCCATTGTGACTTCCTCCTCTTTTTAGAAATTAGCGTTTAGTCTTTTTGTCGTCTGCAGCATGACCTTTATAAGTACGTGTAGGTGCAAACTCTCCTAATTTATGTCCAACCATATCTTCAGTAATGAAAACTGGCACATGTTTACGACCATCATATACTGCTATTGTATGTCCGATGAAGTTAGGAAATACTGTTGAACGACGAGACCATGTTTTAATAACTGATTTTTTTTCACCTTCGTTTTGAGCTTCAACTTTTTTCATTAAATGATCATCAACGAAAGGTCCTTTTTTAAGACTACGAGCCATTATGGCGCCTCCCTTCTTATTTAATGCGCGCGGCATCTAAGCCGCACACGTAAATAAGGTATTATTATTTTTTCTTACGACCACGAACGATAAATTTAGATGAACGTTGGTTTTGTTTACGAGTTTTCTTACCAAGTGTTGGTTTGCCCCATGGAGACATTGGTGATTTAAGACCGATTGGTGTACGACCTTCACCACCACCATGTGGGTGATCGTTAGGGTTCATTACAGAACCACGAACTGTAGGACGTTTACCCATCCATCTAGAACGACCAGCTTTACCAATTGTGATTAATTCGTGTTGTTCATTACCAACTTGACCGATTGTTGCACGACAAGTAGATAAGATCATACGAACTTCACCTGATTTAAGTCGAACTAGTACGTATTTACCTTCTTTACCAAGTACTTGAGCACTTGTACCAGCTGAACGGACTAATTGTCCACCTTTACCTGGTTTTAATTCGATGTTGTGAATTGTAGTACCAACTGGGATATCAGTTAATGCTAATGCATTACCTACTTTGATATCTGCATCTGGACCATTGAATACTTCTTGTCCTACTTTTAATCCTTTAGGAGCAATGATATATCTTTTTTCACCATCTGCGTATACTAATAATGCGATATTAGCTGAACGGTTTGGATCATACTCGATAGTTGCTACTTTAGCAGGAATTCCATCTTTGTTACGTTTGAAATCAATTACACGGTATTGACGTTTATGACCGCCACCTCTGTGACGAACTGTCAATTTACCTTGGTTGTTACGTCCCGCTTTTCTCGGAAGCGGTTGTAATAAAGACTTTTCAGGAGTCGTTGATGTAATTTCAGCGAAGTCTGAAGATGTCATATTACGACGACCATTTGTAATTGGCTTATACTTTTTAAGAGCCATTGTCGTTTTACCTCCTTAATGGTAATTGTTTTTAGTTAAATAGGTCTATTGAAGAACCTTCTTTTAGAGTTACGATTGCTTTACGACGTTTGTTAGTGAAACCATTGTAACGACCAACACGTTTAGCTTTTGCTTTAACGTTCATGATATTTACTGTATCAACTTTCACGTCGAAAATTTCTTCGATTGCGATTTTTACTTGTGTTTTGTTTGCACGTGTATCTACATCAAATGTGTATTTATCTAAAGCCATATCTGATGAAGATTTTTCTGTGATTACGGGGCGCTTAATAACATCTCTTGCTTCCATTATGCGAGCACCTCCTCTACTTTATCCACTGCTGCTTTAGTTATTACGACTTTACTAGAATCTAAGATATCTAATACGTTTAAGCTTTGAGCGTCGATAACTTTAACACCTGGAATGTTACGAGCTGATAATTCAACGTTGCTGTCTACAGTATCAACGATGAATAAAACTTTCTTAGAAAGTTCTAAGTTGCTCATTACATTTTTGAATTCTTTTGTTTTAGGTGCATCAAAGTTGAATGCTTCTAAAACTGTTAATTCGTTACCACTTACTTTTGAAGATAATGCAGAACGTAATGCTAAACGACGCATTTTCTTAGGCATTTTGTAAGAATAACTTCTTGGTGTAGGACCGAATACGATACCACCACCACGCCATTGTGGCGCACGGATTGTACCTTGACGAGCACGACCTGTACCTTTTTGTTTCCAAGGTTTACGTCCACCACCACGAACTGCTGAACGATTTTTAACTGCGTGAGTACCTTGGCGTAATGAAGCACGTTGTAAGTTGACTGCTTCGAATAATACGTGTTGGTTTGGTTCGATACCAAATACACTATCATTTAATTCGATAGAACCTGATTTTGATCCATCTACTTTTAATACATCAATATTAGCCATAATGTTGTTTCCTCCTTTCACCTAAATAATTATTTATTACCTTTTTTAATTGAAGTTGTAAGTTTTACTAAACCTTTTTTAGGACCTGGCACGTTACCTTTAACTAAAATTACGTTATTTTCTGCATCAACTTTAACTACTTCTAAGTTTTGCATAGTAACTGTGTTTCCGCCCATACGGCCTGGTAATTCTTTACCTTTAAATACTTTAGAAGCATCTGAAGCCATACCCATTGAACCAGAGCCTCTGTGGTAACGAGAACCGTGACTCATTGGTCCACGAGAGAATCCGTGACGTTTAATTGAGCCTTGGAAACCTTTACCTTTTGAAACGCCTGTTGCATCAATAATGTCTCCTGCTTGGAAAGTATCTACAGTGACTTCTTGACCTACCTCGTATGCTGAAACATCAATGTTTCTGAATTCACGAGTGAAGCGCTTAGGTGCTGTACCTGCTTTTTTAGCATGGCCTTCAGCAGCTTTAGTAGCATATTTGTTAGATTTACGATCTTTTTTATATGCTTGTTTGTCTTCAAAACCGATTTGAACAGCGTTGTAGCCGTCTACTTCTTCAGTTTTAGTTTGTAATACTACGTTTTGACTAGCTTCTACTACAGTAACTGGTATTAATTCACCGTTTTCTGCGAATACTTGAGTCATTCCAATTTTTCTTCCTAAGATTCCTTTGGTCATCGAAAGTCGCACCTCCTGTTATTTTAATGAATTATAATTTGATTTCGATGTCTACACCAGATGGTAAGTTTAAGCCCATAAGAGCATCAACTGTTTTTGGTGTAGGGTTAAGAATGTCGATTAAACGTTTATGCGTACGTTGTTCGAATTGTTCACGTGAGTCTTTGTACTTATGAACGGCACGGATTACAGTATAAACTGATTTCTCAGTTGGTAATGGAATCGGACCAGACACTTGAGCTCCTGAACGTTTAGCTGTTTCAACAATTTTCTCTGCTGATTGATCGATCATGCGGTGATCATACGCTTTTAAACGGATACGAATTTTTTGTTTTGCCATAATTTTCCCTCCTTGTTCGTCTACTTTATAGTGATAGACTTCTCCACGAAAACTCTCTTACACACCGCCATGGCAAAGCGGCCGGGTGTGTCAGTAACCTCTCGCTTCATCGCTTCTTAAAGTCCAACATTAGATATGATACATGATTTATTTCTATTAATCAATAGATAACCATATATTTTTTCTAATTTCATCTAACACATACCCAAGTATTATAACGGATTATGCGTTCTTTTTCAATAGGTAAAATTTAAATAGATAATTTGTAATCTAAATGTTATAATATAACAAGCAATTTTAACTAGGTGGTGAAATCATGAAAAGAGGAATTAAATCAGTTTTGCTAGTTCTTTCTATTATATTAGTTGTATCTGAGTTATTATTAGCCATACCTTTTCTAGGTGGAGGAATCGTTCTTTCAACTGGTTATAATGCTTTGGTACTTAATGGAACGTTATACTTTATTACGACTCTCATCCTATTAATAGATAACCAGAATTCTGTTAAAGTAATATTTATCATTCCATTAATCGGACTAATCGCTAGCTTTGTTGCAATCATTCCTATTATTGGCTGGTTATTACATATCGTAATGGTCGTATTAATGATCATCTTCTTATTTACGATTATAATTGCGCCAGTATATATCCCATCTAAATATTACAAGACTACTTATAAAAGTTAATATATAAATAAAAAGCCACGAGACTTCATTAAATGAAATCTCGTGGCTTTTTTATTATGCATGTACAAATACAAAGTAAGCGACAAAGACGAAGAATAAACCGTACATAATTGGGTGAATTTCTTTATGTCTTTTTGCTACGATCATTGTAATTGGGTAGAATATAAATCCACACGCGATACCTGTTGCAATTGAATATGTTAAAGGCATCATAATCATTGTTAAGAAAGCTGGTACTGCTATCTCAAATTTTTGCCAATCAATTTTACCTAAGTTACTAACCATCAACACTCCTACTATAACAAGCGCTGGTGCTGTAACCGCACTTGTAACAACTGCCATTAATGGAGAGAATAATAATGCTGCTAAGAAACAAAGACCTGTTACAACGCTTGCGAACCCTGTACGTGCACCAACTGCAACACCTGCACTAGATTCTATATAACTTGTTGTAGTTGAAGTACCAAATATTGCACCTACAATCGTTGCTAATGAATCAGAGAATAATGCTTTACCTGCTCTAGGTAATTTATTATCTTTCATTAATCCAGCTTGGTTTGCAACCGCAACTAACGTTCCTGCAGTATCAAAGAAATCTATAAATAAGAAAGTTAGAACGACAATTAAGAATTGTACATTAAATATAGTAGATACATCACCAAACGCTTCGAATGCTGCACCAAATGTTGGTGACACACTTGGTACTTTCCCTACTATACTATCTGGCATTGCAATTAAACCTGTAATTAATCCCGCAATAGCTGTTAAGACCATTCCGATGAAAATTGCTCCTGGTAATTTTTTAGCCATTAATATAATTGTAATGATAATACCGAATACTGCTAATAGTACTTCTGGGTTATGCATAGTTCCAAGTGTAACTAAAGTTGAATCTTCTTTTTTAACAATACCTGCTCCTTGTAAACCTACAAAGGTAATAAACAACCCTATACCGGCAGACACAGCCATCTTTAATTCAAATGGTATTGCATTGATAATAACCTCTCGTAAACCACTCATCGTTAATATTGCAAATATAACACCTGAGAATAACACGCCTGTTAAACCAGTTTGCCATGGAATACCCATTGTTAGCACAACTGTAAACGCGAAAAACGCATTTAATCCCATACCTGGTGCTAAAGCTATCGGGTATTTCGCAATGATACCCATAAATAAACAACCAACTAGTGCTGCTAAAGCTGTAGCAACAAACACAGAACCTTGGTCCATTCTCATTGAATCAGGTACATTTTCAACACTTGCCAAACTTAACATTGATGGGTTAACCGCTAATATGTATGCCATAGATAAGAATGTCGTTAAACCACCAAGAATTTCTCTTTTATAATTTGTTCCTAATTCATCAAACTTAAAGTAACGTTTCATCATAAGACTCCTTTATTAATTTCAACACTGTACATTGTATTACTGGGAACATCAAAAATCAATACTTTTTACGAACATTTATATATTTTAATTTATTTATGTTCGTGTTATAGTTCGATTTTTACGCTTTATAATCCGTGACAGTACGCCTCTAGCCAACTCAATTAAATATATAAACAAAAACTGAGACATCACATGATGTCCCAGCCTTTATTCAGATTAAGTTAGAACTTCAACCCTTTTAAAGCGTCTTTAAATGGATTGTTTTCTACTTCTTCAGTTTGCATATATTTCTTCATTTCTTTTTTGCCTATTTTACCTGATTTTCTATTTTTAAGTCTTTCGTCCATATGCTCTTGTGTTTCTGTATGACCACATACACATCTATAAGTCGCTTTTTTTCCTGTACCATAGAGTGTAAGTTTTTTCTTACAGTTTGGACATCTGGCATTCGTTTGTCTTTGTTGATTCTTTTTAGTCTTACATGTTGGATCTTGACACACAAGCATTTGACCATTTTTCGTTTTAACTTTAAGCATAAATTTTCCACAAGTCGGACACTCAGTCGTTGTGATATTATCATGCTTGAATTTGTCATCACTTTCTTTAATATCTGTGATGATTTCTCTCGTGAAGTTTCTCATTTCATCCATGAATTTATTTTTAGAATAATTTCCTTTTTCGATTTGAGTTAACTTCATTTCCCAATCTGCTGTTAATTCTGGTGATGTCAGTTGTTCAGGTGCTAAGTTTAATAATTGTTTACCTTTTGGCGTAATCTTAATTTTACCTTGTACCGATTCTATAACATTAGAACTATATAACTTCTCAATGATATCTGCTCTAGTTGCAACTGTTCCGATACCACCTGTTTCATTTAAAGTTTGAGCCAATTTCTTATCTTTAAGTTTAAAGAAATGATGTGGTGATTCCATCGCTTTAAGTAAAGTTCCTTCATTGAAGTATGCAGGTGGTTCTGTATCTTTACTAACGACATTCACTTTTTGTATATTCACGTGCTGTTGTTCTTCAAAAGGTAAAACTTTTACATGCGTCTTTTCTTCATATAATTCCTTAAAGCCTAATTCAACTGCTACTTCTTGTGTCAGTTTAAAAGTTTCTCCTTCACATGTTAATGTCACAGTTGTTTCTTCATATTGATATGGTGGTAATAATACTTCTAAAAATCTCTCAGCTACAAGCATATATATTTTTTGTTCTCTAGGAGATAACTGATCAAAGTTAGGTCTCACTTCTGTAGGTACAATCGCATGATGGTCTGATACTTTTTTATTATCAACAAAATGTTTACCCACTTTAATTGGTTTCTTAAGCAATGGTACAGCATGAGATTTAAGTGGCGTAGCACTTAATGATGATACTCGTTCTTTCAGAGATGAAACCATATCATCTGTTAAGTAGTTAGAATCTGTTCTAGGATAAGTCAGTACTTTATGCTGTTCGTACAATGCTTGCATTGTATTCAACGTTTCTTTCGCACTCATTTTATATCGTTGATACGCTGTTTGTTGCAAACTTGTAAGATCGTATAACTTTTGAGGGTACTTTGTTTTTTTCTTCTTCGAAATATTTTGGATAATACCCTTTTTATTTTGAACTTTTTGTTTAACTTGTTCTATTAAATCAGAATCAAATGTTTTATCCCCACTCTTACTCAGCCATTTAAATTTATATCCTTCAACTTCAATATTCATTTGATAATACTTTTCAGGTTTAAATGATTGAATTTCTTGTTGTCTCATTTGTACAAGATTTAAAGTTGGTGTTTGAACACGACCACACGATAATTGCGCGTCATATTTCGTTGTTAAAGCTCTAGTCGCGTTTATACCGACAATCCAATCCGCTTCACTTCTACATAATGCTGCTTGATATAAATTGTTGTATGCTTCACCAGGTTTTAAATTTTGAAAACCTGCTTTAATTGCTTTTTCAGTAACCGAACTGATCCATAGTCGATTAATTTGCTTTTTGACTTTTGCTTTTTCAATAATTAATCTTGCAACAAGTTCTCCTTCCCTACCAGCATCTGTCGCAATAATAATTGAATTCACATCGTCTCGCTTCATCAAATGTTGAACTGTGTTAAATTGGCTTCTTGTTTTCTTAATTACAACATGTTTCATATAATCAGGAATAATTGGTAAAACATTTAAATTCCATTCTTTAAATTTTTTGTCGTATTCTTCAGGCGTAGCATTCGTTACAAGATGTCCTAATGCCCAAGTAACGATATAATTTTTATTTTCAAAGTAACCTTTTTTCTGATCATGAATACCTAATGCTTTAGCGATGTCACGACCTACTGAAGGTTTTTCTGCAAGAACTAATGCTTTCATTTCTTTTCACCCATTCTTTTTTACATTCGTACTATTATAACATGAATAAAAAGTGTTCTAAAGGCATGAAAAACTTTTATAAATTTTCGATTAATCGTATAATGGAATAAAATAATCGTTGAATATTAAAGGAGTGACTATCATGCAAATACTGCCTCTTAAAGAAATCGATTCGATTGCTTCTTATTTACACGAAAAAAATAGGCAAGAAACAAACTACGTGACACATATACCCCAGTCAATAGAAGATATAAAGAATGACTTAAGCCATAAATTTGATGAGAATACCTTCTACTATATAGAAGATCATGACACAATTATCGGGATATTAGGATTTGAAAGCGTAGATGATGAAACTGCAAATGTATGGGGACCAATCGTTAATGATACAAGTGAAGAAACGTTAAGCGCGTTAAAAGAAATATGGGAAACACTTTTAAACGATCATCCAAACATTAAATATTGTCACATTTCACTACATAAAGATCACATTTTAAATAACAGTAAACTGAAGAGACTACATGCGGGATATGTAGAAACGCAATATACGTTAGAAATTCAACAACCACCTTTACCAATTGATAAGAAACACCAAATGACGCCGTACAGCAAACCATATTACTATGCATTTAATAAATTACATTCCAATAGTTTCAAACATAGTGATATCAGTGCTGACGATATAATAGACTCACTAGATGATAATCATGCGCTTTATTTATATATAGCTGAAGGGCTCGTTAAAGGCTACATATATCTATCCATAGATATACCTGAGAAATTAGCCACAATTCCTAATTTAGCTTCTCACCATGATTACAGAAAACAAGGCATTGCTTTTCAAATGATTCATTTCGCGACGACAGAAGCATTTAATCATCAAGATGTCGAAACAGTTCGTATCTATGTAGATAGTAAAAAACATGAACAAATACAATTATTATATGAAAAAGTCGGTTTCCACATCGTCAATGAAACACATCATTTCAAATATGTTAGACCATACGATGTTTAACATTTAAACTAAGACCCACGAATGCTTATTGAACATTCATGGGTCTATTTTTAATAGTAAAATTACATTGTGAGCTATATGTTTTACATAAAAAAAGTTTCGGGCGTATAATACTTGGGTAGTTTAAATAATGCAAATAAATAGAGAAAGCGAGTCTTGTGTATGGAATACCTTATAGCGCTATTACCAGCATTGTTCTGGGGAAGCGTCGTATTAATCAATGTTAAAGTTGGTGGAGGTCCTTATAACCAAATCTTAGGTACAACAATCGGGGCTTTCATCATCGGTTTATGTTTATTCTTCTTTGGTGATGTACACTTTACATTCACTACAGTTATTATCGGTATGATTTCTGGTGCTTTCTGGGCACTTGGACAAGGATTTCAACTTAGAAGTGTAGACTTAATTGGGGTTTCAATTACGATGCCTATATCTACAGGCTTACAATTACTTGGAACAACATTATTCAGTGCTGCATTTTTAGGAGAATGGTCAACAGGTATGCAAGTTGCACTTGGCCTATCAGGTTTAGTGTTACTAATTATCGGTGTTATATTTACATCTGTTCAGAAAAAAGGTTCTGGCAATAGCGGAAATACTAAAAAGCTTGGTAAAGCTATTCCAATATTACTCATATCTACAGTCGGTTATGTCGTATACGTTGTAATCGGCCAAGTATTCGGTGTTGAAGGTTGGGATGCGCTATTTCCACAATCTATAGGTATGGTAATTGGTGGTATCATTTTATCATTCAAACATAAACCTACTGTTAAACATACGTCACTCAACTTATTGCCAGGGATTGTATGGGCATTAGGTAATATGTTCCTATTCATTTCACAACCAAAAGTTGGTGTCGGAACGAGCTTTTCATTTTCACAAATGTTAGTAATCGTTTCTACTCTAGGTGGTATTTACCTATTAGGTGAACAAAAAACAAAACGTCAAATGACATTTATTTGGATAGGTATCGTGTTAATCATTATTGCCGCATTTATTATTGGTGCAGCTAAAGGGTAAACTCAATATATAAAAATAGGAGTGTTTAATATGTATGAAGATTTAAAAGATAAAGTTGTGATTGTCACTGGAGGTAGCAGTGGTATTGGTAAAGCAACTGCTGAACGATTTGGTAAAGAAGGATCAAAAGTTGTCATTGGATATTTAGGTCACGTTGAAGAAGCTGAAAAAATCGTTCAATCTATTAAAAATTCTGGTGCTGACGCGGTTGCTATTAAAGCAGACGTTTCAGTAGAAGCAGATATCAAAAACTTGATTCAACAAACACATGAAACATTTGGTCGTATAGATGTGTTGATCAATAATGCTGGTTTCGAAAAACCAATTCCATCTCATGAAATGAGTCTAGAAGAATGGTCTAAAGTTATCGATATCAACTTAACAGGTGCTTTTATTGGTAGTAGAGAAGTCATTAATTACTACTTAGAGCATGATATTAAAGGTCAAATCATCAATACTGCAAGTGTGCACGATGTTATTCCTTGGCCAAACTACGTCAATTACGCAGCAAGTAAAGGCGGCTTAAAATTGATGATGGAAACTTTATCTATGGAATACGGTAAAAATGGTATAAGAATTAATAATGTTTCTCCAGGGGCTATTGTTACAGAACATACTCGCGAAAAATTCTCTGACCCTGCAACACGTGAAGAAACATTAGAAATGATTCCATTACATGAAATTGGTGAAGCGGATCAAGTTGCAAATATTAATGCATTCCTAGCTTCAGAACAAGCAAGTTATATTCACGGTACAACAATATATGTTGATGGCGGAATGACAAACTACCCTGCTTTCATGGGCGGTAAAGGGTAATATATAACAAAAAGCGTTTGGATGCGAAATCCAAACGCTTTTTTAATGTTTAATTAAACAAAGAAAAATTGATATACATATAATATGACGATTGATATGACAATACTTAAATTAGTAGCCATGCCGACTATAGGTAAGGTCTTATATTTAAATGTAATAGCATAAGACAATACTGAAACACCTATAGGTAATAACCAACCAATAAGTAACGTCGTTTTGATCATTGGATCATCAACAGGTAAGAAGAAATGAACAATTAAGCCCATTAATAAACCAAAGCCATAATGAAATGCTAAGTATTTAACAACAATTGGTAAGTATGCTTTTTCGATTTTAAAATTCAAGAATAAACCTAATAAGATCATGGATAATGGCATATTGGCATTTGCAATAATTCCAAAGAAATCTATCGCTTTATCAGGTACTTTAATGCTCATTATATTTAAGATAAACATAATCATATATGTCATAAGTGGTACGGTCTTTAATAAATTTAAACCCATTCGTTTAAAGTCAAACTGATCGCCACCATCATTGAAGTAACTACCAACAAAATAAGTTACACCAAACATAATGATAGCTGTACCAATGTCTAACATACCAAAGTATAATAAACCATTTTTAGGCCAAATTTGTGCGACTAATGGATATGCAAACAGTCCAATATTAACTGAAGCGGCCATCATGCCAACAGTACCTCTTATTTGATTATTATATTTTTTCTTGAATAACCATATGATTAGTAGCTTTGCTATAATGCCGTATAATAGCATTAATATAGGTAGCCATCCTAAAGATAAATCTAAATCAGATCCATTTAAATTTACAATCACTAATGAAGGCAAAGTAACATTTAGTACAAGTGTTGCAAGTACATTACCATCAGAAGCTTTAAAGAATTTAAGCTTCTTTAGAACGTATCCTAAAGCAATTAATAAAATAATCATTATAAATTTTTCTGTCACTTTATCACTTCTCTCATTAAACTCACATTTATCTATATTAACAACAGTTTAACTTCTATGCACACTTTTTGTTTGAAATATTAATAAATTATACTAAAATTAGTTTAGTTATATTTAATAATATCATCAAATCTTACATCAATGACTTTGGCTAAATCTGCTGGATCAAGTTCAATTTGATAACCACGTTTACCTGCACTTACGATAAACGTAGTTAATGGTTCTGCATTGATATCAATTACGGTTTGATATGTTTTTTTCATACCAATTGGAGAACAACCACCTCTGACATACCCTGTAACTTTGGTGAGTTGATCAAGTGGTAAGAGTTCTAATTTTTTCTGACCAACAGCTTTACTAGCTTTTTTCATATCAAGATGTTCAACGACTGGAATAACAAAAACGAAATATTCACGATTCCCATTTGTTAATACAAGCGTCTTATACACTTGATGTTCTGGTTTCTGAATTAATTGCGCAACTTCATGACCATCTAAATGATCTTTTCCTATTTTAAATTCATGAGTATGATAAAATATATTATATTGATCTAAGATGCGCATAGCATTGGTTTTTACTTTTTTCAATTTATCACCTACTTCATAGCTATTTTATAAAAAGGAGTGTTTAAAATGGATTTAAACCAACATCTTTCTGAACTTAAATATGATTACATACGTATACAAAATGACCTAGAAAAGAGAGAATCTACTGGTCAAGCAACCGACTTACTTGAAAAACAACTTGTCAAAATCGAAGAAGAAATCAGTAAAGTTCGCGCTCAACTTGATCAAGATTAACGAAAGGAAATGACTATGTTAATTCTCATACTTTTATTATTTACCATTATTTATCTTATTATTAGTTACTTAAGTATATACCAACTACATACGATGCTTACGCAAGCTTTAAGATTTATAATGGGGCTTATGCTTATTGTCTTTTTAGGCAGTATTGTATTTAGTTTTGCAATGCAAACTTGGTGGATATTAGCTGTATTGGTTTGTCTCGTTATCAATGTTGAAATCACAGCATTTAAATATCGTATTAAAGACCAAAAAGCGATTCAACTACTCAATTATATGTCGATCTTTATATTAATCATATTTGCGTTTTTATTATTTATAGTGTTTTAATACCCTAAAGCATATCATCAAAAGCTCATTTATGTGAAAAAGCTGAGAATCATTATTTCTCAGCTCTTTTTATTTGTATAAGTGAGCTAGACCTTGTAACCTCTTAGCACCATCCAATAGTTCATCATCACTTAACGCTAATGAGATTCTAACGTAATTTTGACCATTATCGCCAAACGGTATACCTGGTGCGACTAAAATAGACACCTCTTGTAATAAATATTCTACAAATGCTTCTCCATCATATTCTGGAGGTGTTTGTAACCAAAGGAATATACCACCTTTCATTGGCTCAAATGGTATACCTACTTCTCTTAATGACGCTTCAAATTGATCTCTTCTCGTCTTAAATATTTCATTTTGTTTAATAAGAAAATCATCGCATTCATTTAATGCGACAGTACTCGCATCTTGTAATGCACCAAACATACCGGCATGTGTGTGCGTTTGATATTTCTTTAAAGCAGCAATCATTTCTTTGTTACCGACTGCAAAGCCTACCCTGTATCCAGACATGTTATACCCTTTCGATAAGGAAAATATTTCTACAGCTGTTTCTTTAGCACCTTCCGATTGGAGAATACTTGGATTCTTCTGATCAAATCCAAAAGCACTATATGCAAAGTCATGTATAATATTTGTTTTCGTATCTTTAAATTTAGCAATCGTTTCATCAAAAAATTCAGTATTTGCAACAGATCCAGTTGGATTATTTGGATAAGTTAAGTAAATTAATTTTGTCTTATCTAAGATTTCAGGTTCTATCTCATCCCACTGTGGTAAGTATTGATGTTCAGGCGCTAATTCTAAAGAATATGGCTTAGCACGAGCAAGTAGAACACCTGCTAAATAATCTGTATAGCCTGGATTCGGTAATAACACATAGTCTTTAGGTTCTACGACACAGATCGGTAAACCTACCAAACCATTTTTTGTACCATATAAAATACAAACTTCCTCTTCTTTATCTAAATCCACATCATATTGTCTCTTATAAAAATCTACAATCGCTTGTTTAAACGTATCTTTACCATGAAAGGCACCATATTTCTGATTTTCTTGCTTTTGTATGGCATTTATAAATTCATCTACGATAACCTTTGGCGTCTCGCCATCTGGGACACCGACCGCCATATTAATTAACGGTAACGGACCATGTTCAACCTTACGACCCATTGTCTTTCCAAAGTAACTGTCTGGTATCTCTGATAATAGTTTTGATATTGGCACAATAACGACTCCTCGAAATAAAATTCTTCAGACTATTTTTTTGTATATGAATATATTTTATCAAAGTATGAAACACGAACAAGTATTTTCTTATTAAATTACTAAGAAATAAATCATAGTAGGCGTTTGGAATTGTTATTCTGGATGCTTATATTAGGATAGGCTGCCTTAGTTACAATTCCCACGACTTTTGTTACTAACAACACCAATATATATACAACATACAAAAAGCCCCTCCTTGTCTCACTGACATGGAGGGGTTAAACATCTATTCTATACGTTCTTTTGGTCTTTTAAATATTGCTCGTTTAAATTTCATAATGATTTCATATGAAATTGGCACAACTAATAGTGTTAATATCGTTGAAGAAATTAATCCTCCTATTACTGTAATTGCTAATGCTTTAGAAATAAGGACAGAACTTCCTCCACCAAATAATAGTGGTACTAATGCCCCGATTGTCGCAATAGCTGTCATTAAGATAGGTCTTAAACGCGTGCCTGCTGCTTCTATTAATGCTTCTCTTGTAGTCATGCCCGCTTCTTCCATATTAATCACTCTATCTATTAATACAATCGCATTCGTTACAACAATACCAATCAACATTAACATACCTATCATGCTTGGTACGGATATTGTTTCTTGTGTAATTAACAGTCCTGCAATTACACCAATGATAGATACTGGTAATGAGAATAATATTGCAAATGGTGCTAATCCACCTTTGAATGTTAATACGATTACTAAATATACGATTAGAATTGCTGCGCCCATCGCCAGCAACAATTGTTCTATTGCTTCGTTGATGTCGTCGTTTGTACCGCCAACATTCAATTCAACATCTGTTGGTGTATCAATTTTAGAAACTCTTTGATTAACATCTGTTGTCACTTTCGCAACATCGTCTGCAGTGATTTTAGCATCTACAGAAACAGAAATTTTGTCATTTTCTCTTGTGATTGTATCTGGTGAAGTTGTTTTCTTCAATATCGCAATATCACTTAGTTTCACATCTTTACCTAATGGAGATGTAATCTTAGTATCTTCTAATTTCTTCTCTGACCAATCTGTTTTTTCTTTTTTAGTCAGTTTAACATCGATAGATTTACCATCATCATTTAATTTAGTAACAACTTTTTCTTGTGTTGTTTGATTAAGCGTCATAGCAATTTGACCTGCAGAAAGTCCTAATTTGCTCGCTTTATTTTGATCAACTTTCACATCGTATTGCTCATAAGATTTAGAAAGGTTCGAACTTACATTTTCTACACCTTTAACTTTCTTCATTTCTTTCTCTACATCTTTAACTGTACCTTCTATTGCGTCAGTTGATGGACCTGATACTTTTACAGATACTTCGTTCGCTGTACCACCAGTAGAGAAATCTTGTTGTTTCCATTCACCTTTATGATTGAATTTACCGATATGGTCCATAACTTCTTTACCGACATTATCCCAGTTAGGTGTATCTTTATCGTATTTAACCATTAAAGCCATGTCATTTTTGGCAGAAGGATTAAATGGATTTTCTCCGCCTACGCTGTATTGAACAAAATCTACGTTTTTATCTTTTGATAAATATTTCTCAGCTTGTTCACCGTTTTTAACAACTTGATCTTCTTTTTCACCTGGTGAAGGTTTATAAGTCAGTGCTAACATTTTATCTTCGCCTGTATCGATAAATGATTTACCAATATAAGGCGTGAATACAAGTGCAATACTTGCGATAACAAGCACAATACTTAGTACGATAACGAGCCATTTATGATTTAAATTCCATTTTAAAATGCCTTTGTATTTATTCGCTAACCAATGTCCTCTTTCTTTTTTAGCTTTCTTAATACCATTTCTAAAGAAAATGTGTGAAAGTACTGGCACAATTGTTAATGCTATAAGTAGTGAAGCTAATAAGCTAAATGCGACTGCTAAAGCAAATGGTCTAAACATTTCTCCAATTTGTCCAGTTACAAAAGCTAACGGTAAGAATACGACAATTGTAACGATTGTTGAAGACATGATTGGTATAAACATTTCTTTCGTCGCACTTGTAATCAGTTTACTACCTTTCAGTTCTTCACCTTTATCCGACATACGTCGATAAATATTCTCTATTACAACAATGGAGTCATCAATAACACGTCCAATTGCGACTGTTAATGCCCCTAAAGTTAAGATATTTAATGAAACATCCATCGCTTTTAGACCAATGAGTGCCATTAATAATGACATTGGAATAGATACCATCGCGATAATAGTTGATTTAATATCTCTTAAGAAGAACATAATGATAATAACTGCAACGATAGAACCGATTAAAGCTTTCTCAACCATCGTCGATACTGAGTCTTTAATTGTTGATGCTGTTTCCATCAATTGCACAGATTCTATGTTTTTATGATCTTTCTTATAAGCTTCGAGTTCTTTGTCTACATTATCAACGACATCTACTAAATTGGCATCTGTAGATTTCGTTACTTGAAGAGCTAAAGCATCTTTACCGTTTGTCTTAGAAATTGAATCTCGTTTCTTCTCTTGTTTAACATCTGCGATATCAGATAATTTTACAGATGGGATACTTTGAGATGCACTGCTATCATTTGATTCGGAGCCTTCTTGAGCTTGTTGTGCTTGCTGGCCTTGTTGTGATTGACTTGCAGCACTTTGTTGACCACCACTTGAAGCACCACCTGTCATAGGTATTTCTAAGTCTTTCAGCGCTTTAATTGAAGTAAATCTTCCATCTACGACAATTGATTTCAAATTATCACCAAATGTATATAAACCTAAAGGTGATTCTTTCGTAGCACCGTCGATATATTGAAGCACTTCATCCTCACTCATACCACGTTTCGTTAATTCATTTTGGTCAAATTCTAAATTTACTTCTTCTAACGTTTGACCAGACAATGATACATTTTGAACGCCGTCTACTTTTTCAAGTTTAGGTATTAAATCTGATTGCATTTGTTTTGTTACTTTTTCAAGATTATCATCTTTATCAGATATTGAATAACTCACAACTGGGAATGAATACATAGACATTCTACTCATATCTGGGTCTTGAACTCCGTCAGGTAAATCTAACGCTTCTAATTTCTTTCTTAATTCAGTCTCAGCTTCATCCATGTCTGTTTGATATGTATATTCTAATGTAATTGCTGAAGCATTTTCTAAAGACTGACTTGTAACATTTTGTACGCCTTCTAGATTTTGAACTTCTTTTTCAACTGGTTCTGTTACATTTTCTAGTACACTTTCAGGTGTTGCACCAGGATATGGTGTCGTAATAGTAATAACAGGAGTTGTAATATCCGGTAATAACTCTAGTTTCATTTTGAACGCTGAATATATGCCGCCAAGCAAAATAATAATCGTCATAAGCAAAATAGCAAATTTATTATTCAGCGAGAACTTAATCATTTTTTGAACCACTCAATTTCCCCCTAATTTATGATTTGTAAGTAATTGTATAATAATTTAATGTTGAAACAAACCTTATACATAAAGAAAGCACTAAAATTTTAATAATTTAAAGTTTTAGTGCCTTAATCTTATGTCTAGTTTCTTTTGATTTTCTTTTCGATTTTTCTTTTATATGTGACTACTGCCGGTTTTACTTTCTCGATTGCAGTATAAAGTGGTTTATTTAATACATAATCAAATTCACCGATTTTCTCACTTAAATAAGTGCCCCAAACTCTCTTGAATGCCCATAATCCATAATGTTCATGGTCTTGGTCAGGGTTATTATCCGTACCACCGAAGTCGAACTTAGTAGCGCCTTTCTCTTTAGCAAAGCGCATCATTTCAATAATCATGCGGTGATTCGGTAAAAATTCACGATATTCATTTGATGACGCACCATATAAATAATATGATTTCTTACCTGAGAAGATTAAGATACCGCCAGATAAATACACGCCATCTGGTTTTTTACTTTTTAATTCTTCCATTTCTTGAATACGTTTTTCAAAGTTACCTAGTTTTTCATCAGCATCATTTAACTGATTAACGACTTTCTTAGTTTGTCTTCTATTTGCTAATTTTTCTTTTTCTTCTAATAGTGCATCACGTTCTTTAAATAAGTCTTTTAAGACTGTATCTGGCACGACTTTGACTAAGAATAATTCACAATCCCCATCTGGATGTAAATGATCATAAATATTCTCAAAGTATGAAACATCTCTTGTTAAGAAATTATCTCTCTCGCCTGTTTCTTCCATGATTTTCGCAAAGATTTTCAAGTCGTCACGGTTACCAATGACTAATTCAGTACCTCTTTTTAAAGAGTTTCTTACACGTGAACGGTTTCGTTTATCAAAGCTTTGCATTAAGTCTTCTTCAGGTTGATCGATTTTTGTGATCATCGTCATTCTAGGTTGGATATATTTCTTACTTAATCCATCTTCAAAACCTTTATGTTCAAATCCTAATGAAGTTAAATATTCAAGAACACCTTCAGATTGATTTACTTCTATATCTGGGTCAATTTTAATGGCATAACTTTTCTCATTACGTGCGATTTCTTTAGATAATTCAAAAAGTACTTTAACAGATGTTTCGTCTTTATAATCAACAACAAAACCTCTAGATATGTAACATAATGTATATGGTAGCTTTGGCACTTTCTTAAATAAAAGTTGTGCTACACCTGTTATTTTTTCACCATCGCCCACTGCTATACGACGAGAATACCAACCTGTAAGCTTTTTGGATTCTGCCCACTTTGTAAGTTGCAACATATCACCATTTGGATGTTGCTTTACAAATTCATCATGTTGCTCATGAGTGATATTCATTTTCTTTATCGTCATTTATAAATCTCCTTTTTATCAATTCGTCTTTTAATTATACAATGAAACGTACTATAATTTCACGCAAAAGACCAATATTTGTTATACTTGTCATATAAAACATACAGTTAGGATTGAAATATATGAGACAACTTGTTCTAACGCTTTTTATTATTATAAATATCATACTGATTGCGGTCAGTCTAAATTTTGATAGCACGATTAATTATTTAAGCTATCGTATCATAACTGTTGCCTTCACCTTGCTACTAAGCATCGTCTTTATTCTCGAGAACGCACGCAAATCTATATTATTTATAGCCATTATAAGCGCCTTGATTGCACTCGCGCATTTAAGTATTATTATTCAAAGTGTCTATCTCAATGTTTATGCGAATTAGCTTTGAATTCGTAACACGCGCCTTTATATAAAATGCGCGTGTCTTTTTTTATATTTGTTGATGAGAGTGATAATGTAGTGTATTTCTCTTTTGCATCCTCTATAAGTTTAATGACAACATCATCTTCTTTAAAGCCTAACTTAACATCATCTTCGCTTTTCTCAATCTCTTTCAATCCATACCATGATTGCCAATTTTGACTAGATTCTTGAAGATTACCGACTTGAATCGTCACTTCATCAATTGATAAGTTATAATGAAAATTATCTTCTAATGAAGCTTCTCTTTCTTCATCGCTTTCGCCCCACTGAATGATGAATGGTGAATTTAACTCTTGTTTATCATCTAAATATAGTAATTGCCATTGTATCGTTGTGCCGTCCGGTTTCGTTCTCGACATTTCAATTGGACCTACAATATCTAAATCAAATTGCTCTAGATGAGTCTTAACGCTATCGATATTTTGTGTTCTAAGGCAGATCCTTTTAAATCCTTCTTGTACATGCTCATCTTTAAACGTATTCGCAAAGCTTAATCTACCTTCTTCCGTTTGAGCATATGAACGCGCTAAAGCTGCATCAAAGACATCAATCCACTCTATATAATGTAAATCTATATAACTTAATTGATTGTACGTTCCTAATTGTGTATGTTTACCACCTTGGATGGCTTGAATATATTGATGTGGAAATTCAATTGATTCTATACCGTCTACGTAATGAATAATATGATCAAATTTTAAATTCATGTACATACCTCCTACTTTTAAGCTGCTCTTTTAAACACTTTACTATTAATGAAGAATAAAATAATCAGCAATATTGAAACGATAATAATCGTAAGGACATATGGATATACTTCGTGTTCTCCTTTTATACCCACTAACGGTGAAACGATACCACCGAATAGAAATTGAGATAGTCCTAATAAACTTGCCGCACTTCCAGCACCACCTTTATTGTTAGCCATCGCAATAGAAAAACCAGTCGTACCAATTGCAGATACTGGACTAACGAGTATGAAGAATCCAATCATTAATATCCAAATGGATAAGCCATTCATCAATGTGATTGAAACGATAATCACACCTATAATTTGAATCATTCCGAATAAACGCATAAGTACATGTTCGTCATAATAGTCGACTAATTTATTAATAATTTGACCTGATAATATTAATCCAAAACCATTAAAAGCAAACATACAACTAAAAGCTAATGGTGAAATATGATAGACAGATTGCGTTATGAATGATGAAGCGGATATGTAACTAAATAACAATGCGTATGTACATCCTTGTATAAATAAAGGCATTAAAAATTTTGGACTTTTGAGTAAATTTTTAAAGTCTGTTAGCACTTCACTGATTCTACCTGATGAACGTTCTGCTTCTGGTAATGATTCAGTTAATTTTAATGAAGATAAACTAAACATAATAAAGCCGAATATCGTTAGTAAAATAAAGACCACTTTCCAAGTTGAAAATGATAATATAATACCACCCAATACAGGTGCTAAAATAGGCGCAACACCATTAACAAGCATTAATATCGCTAAGAATTTCGTTAAAGCTTTACCTTTATATAAATCACTGGAAATTGCCCGGGAAATAACTGCGCCTGCCCCACCAGTAAAACCTTGTACAAATCGTAATGCCATCATGACGTAGATATTAGGTGCAAATACGCATAATATTGAAGCAACTGTATAAACAATTAATGCAACCATGAGTGGTCGCTTACGCCCTATAAAGTCAGATAGTGGCCCGACAAATACTTGTCCAACTGCTAAACCAACCATAAAGAGTGTGAGCGTTAATTGCGTGTTTGACGTTGTTGTATCAAAATCACGACTAATTTCTGGTAATGCTGGTAAATACATATCTATTGAAAATGGTCCAAATGCGGTTAATAAACCGAGAATCACGATTAAAAATAATGAAGGCTTAGCCATCTTTTGTTCGTTCATGAAATACGCTCCTTTTATATCTATTACCTAATATTATTGCTTAACAATTTTCAAATAGCAATGTTATATGTGAACACTTATTAAAATACTTTACTTTCAGATAGTCATCATTCAAAATATAGTCAGAAACTTAGAATCGGAGTGGAAACATGAACATTTTTTTAACAGGTGCTACGGGATTTGTAGGTGCAGAGTTAATACAATCACTTGCAAAAGATGCACAAAAGCAATTTTATGTATTATACAGGAGTGAGCAGAAGAAAGATCAATTGCTCAATAAATTAAATCCATCGTATCATTCAAGAATTCACTTTATTAATGGAGACATTACAGAAGTATTATGTGGTGTGTCTGAAAGTGATATTGAAACGATACCTCAAATAGATAAATTTTATCATTTAGCTGCACTCGTCAAATTTAATTTCGAACTTGCAGATGATCTTTATCAAATCAATTATATCGGCACACAACATGCTTTGGATTTAGCAGAACATATACAAACAAAGCATTTTTTATATGTATCAACAGCCTATACAGTTGGTGAGCAAGAGCGTGGTAATGAAGTACTGCATTCAATCGATTCACCAACAAATAATCCATATGAAGCGACTAAAATTAAAGCTGAACATATCGTGATGCAAAGAGAAACAATGGCAACTTCAATCATACGTCCAGCTATTATAATAGGTGATTCCGTAACAGGAGAAGCTGATTCAAACTTCACATTGTATGGCTTTATGAAAGCATTAAAAGTCTTCAAAAGACGTGTAGAAAAAAAGAAAGATCATGCAATATATAGACTATTTGGAGATGCAAGTCATACGTCGAATTTCGTACCAGTTGATTATGTTGTACAAGTACTTACAGTAGCATGTGATTATGCAGAAAATCATAAAATTTATCACGCAACCAATCAGAATCCACCATCAAATGACTTTATATTTGCGACAATTAAGAAACACCTAGACTTCCATCAATTAGAAGTTGCTCCAATGATTGAGATAAACACAATAACAGATGAAGAAAGAGTACTGAATAGTTTTATCGATGTATTTGCACCTTACTTCTCTAAATCTATCAAATTTAATGATGAGAATACTGAAGAAATGCTCAAAAAAGCAAACGAACAGACACTCGTACTTTCAAAAGAAACATTGGATATGATTATCGGAAAATATTTTATGAAATAGTAAAACAAGCTAGGACAATCGTTTTGTCCTAGCTTGTTTTAGTTGTATTAGAATGCTGTAACTTCCACTATTTCGAATTCTGGTAATTAGATGGGCGCTTATTTAGAGACACTTCTCAGAATTCTGTCCCTAACTTTTAATCTAACCACCTATATAGTTCATATTAATTTTATTTTTCTTTCGTCTAGCTACAGTAGCTGCTGTTCGTTCATCTGAGTATCTGTCATCTCTTATATTCCATAAATACTTTAATATGGTTAATAATTCTTCGTCCGTCTTACCGCTTCTTAGCTCTGATTTTATATCATAGCCATTCTTTTCAGCAAATAAGCAACCATAAAATTTACCATCAGAAGAAATTCTTGCTCGTGTACATGATGAACAAAACGATGCTGATACACTCGTGATCAAACCAAATTGTGCGCCGTTATCTTTATGGCGATAGTATGTTGCAACTTCTCCAAAATAATTGGCTTCTACTGGTTCTACATCATAGGCTGAAGAAATGATATTTAACATTTCTTTCTTAGTGACGACTTTATCAAAATTCCACCCATTATCATTACCTACATCCATAAATTCTATAAATCTTACGATAATGTTTTTCTCTTTAAAATACTCAACAAGTGGTAGTATTTCTTGGTCGTTCACCCCTTTTTGGATTACGACATTCACTTTAACTTTTAAACCTATGCTCACTGCATAATCTATTTGATCGAGTATTTGAGAAGCGGATATTTGACGATTATTAATCGATTTAAATAATTCATCATCCATTGCATCTATACTTACATTCACTCTACGTAGTCCTGCATTGTATAAATTCAATCCATGTTTTTTTAACAACATACCATTTGTTGTTAGTCCGATGTCTTCAATACCTTCTATTTTGTTCAAAGCTTCTACAAGCTCATATAGACTTCGTCTTAGAAGCGGCTCTCCGCCAGTAATTCTAATTTTCTTTACACCAAGTGAGCTGTATAACTTAGATAATCTCGTAATTTCTTCAAAACTCAACAATTCTTCTTTAGGTAAGAAGACGTAATCATCTCCAAAAATTTCTTTTGGCATACAGTAATCACAGCGAAAATTACATCGGTCGGTAACGGATATTCTTAAATCTCTAATTGGTCTTCCTAATTTATCTTTGATAGGTTGATGCATCGTAACGCCCCCTCTACCTATACAATCGTTAAGACTCTGCTTTTTCTAAATCTTCAATGTAATTTATGTTTTGGTACCAATTAGTTGAATCTTTCACATTTGATACATCTAACCATTGTGAAGGTTTCTTTTCGTATATTTCTTTCATTCTAAAGGCTTCATGGTCTAACGCTTCTTTAATGTCCACTTCGACACGATGACTATAAAATGCTAACGTCGGCATTTTTTTACCATTTGCTTCGTATCCAGCAATATCTAGCTGTTCTTCCATTACACGCGAAATAAAAAATTGATACAAATGACTAATCGCTTTTTCAGTAATTTTAGGTGTATCGCAAGCAATCACAAAATAACATTCCGAATCATGTTTTTGCATCACGCTATATATCCCACCTAAAGGACCATTATTTTTGTACTTTGATAAATCTACGACAACATCATGGTGATTGAATGAATCTTTCAATTCTTCACTCGTACTAATCACAACTTTTTCAAATAAATTCGTTTGATTTAAAGTTTGAATGATTTTTTCATAAAAAACTTCTCCATTAATTGTCGCTAACGCTTTTGGTGAACCAAATCTACTGGACTTACCGCCAGCTAGAACTATTGCTATCATTTTCTCTTTACCCTCCACTAACTGGTGGAATCAATGCAACAACATCTTGGTCTGTTATAACACTTGAATCTTGCACGAATTCCTCATTTACAGCAACTTGAAAAGTTTCATCCTTTAACTCTGGATGCTTCTCAACTAAATATTGCTTAAAGTTTAACACAGAGTAGTCTTGGTTAAGAGTTATTTGCTCTTCATTTATGTTTATTATTTCTTTTAAATGAGCAAAATACAATACTTTCATTATTTACCCTCCATTTGAATAGAAGAATGGTACTGTTTTTGACTGCCTTGCCATTCTTCCCCATCTTCCCATATTTCTTTTTTCCAGATTGGTACGATTTCTTTAATCCTTTCAATTGCATATTCATTCGCCTTATAAGCATCTTGTCTATGCGGTGAAGATACACTGATGACAACAGCTATATCTGATATTTGTAATTCACCAACTCTATGTGCAATTGCAACTATTGTACCTGGCCATTTTTCTTTAATTTCGTCACCTATTTGAGCTAATTTCTTCTCTGCCATTGGGATGTAAGCCTCATAAGCTAAGTACTCCGTTTTAATGCCTTTTGTCCATTCTCTGACATGTCCTGTAAACACAACAACTGCACCTTGCTTTTCATTGAGTGTCCAATTTCTGTATTGTTCAGGATTTATTGGATCATTGACGATTTCAAATTGTTTCACTTCAACACCTACTTTTTCAACCAATTTTCAAACCAAACTTTAAAGTCTTTATTTTCTTCAAGATTAAACGCATCAAACTGATATACAATATTTTGTAGCGTTTGTTCCAAATCTTGAGATTGCTTCGTTAAAAGTACTTTTGGAAAATGATCATGCTTAAATCCTTCAATTAGTAGTACATCAGGCTCAATAGACAAATCTTCATCTATTATTTGCTGTAATGACTTCTCCTCAAAAGTTACTCTCTCTATTAACTGTTTACCCAATACGATACTTTCTTTAGCACCGCTATTTATAAACGTTAAACTGTCTACCTCTTTATGATTTAAAGAAATTTCGTCTGCACCGTGCCCATGATGTTTAATTGTAGATACTGTTAATTGCTGACTGCGACATTTTTTAATTAATTCATTTATTAATGTTGTTTTACCACTATTTTTATAGCCAACTATTTGTAATATCTTCATAGTGTTAATTGACTTTCATATGACTGATGGTCTGTTAATAGAACTTTAACATAGTCGTCTTTTTGATAACCTCTTGTTCCACCAGGTAATATAATCATGCCATTACTTTTAGCAATCGCGACGACTGCATTTGATTTATTAAACCCTGATGGTTCAGCATAAACACCTTGTGAAGTGAATGATAATTTACCTCTAATAAATCTCGTAAATGGGTTAGCTTTTTTAAAGTCTTCATTCAACTTCGCGTCTATTATAACTGGGTATATAGCATCTGCAGACATCATTTTTAGAATTGTTGGCTTAGTAAACAAATGAAATCCTGAGTAACAAGCTGATGGATTACCCGATAAACCAAACAACAACTTCTCACTTTTGTAAGCAACCGTTGTTACGCTACCAGGTCTCATTTGAACTTTATTAAAGAGTACTGTTGCACCAATTGCATCATACACTTTCGGTAAATAGTCGAAGTCTCCTACTGATACGCCACCAGTTGTAATCACGATATCATGTTGTGACATTGCTTTTTCAACAATATCAATGCAACCTTGTAAGTTATCTTCTTGAATTTTGTATGTAGTAGCTTCGATATCAACTTCTTTACATAACGATTCAATCATAGGACCATTTGAATTTCTAATCTTTCCTGGTTCTAATGGCTCATTTGGTCCTACTAACTCGCTACCTGTTGCTATGACTGCAACGGTTGGCTTCTTGGATACTTTAACAGTTTCGTAGCCAAATGTTGCCAACACTGCAATAACTCCACTATTAATACGTTGACCTTTATGTAAGACGTATTCATTTTCTTTACATTCTTCTCCTTGAAACGCGACATTTTCACCTTCCGTAAATGGTTTACGAATGGTAAATCCTGTTTCTGTTTCCACTGTTTGTTCAAACATTACAACTGCATCTGCACCTTCAGGTATAGGTGCGCCAGTCATAATACGTACCGCTTCTCCGCTATTTAAAGTCACATTTGAAGCTGTTCCAGCACCGATATAATCTACAACTTTAAATGATATTCTATTATCTCCTGATGCCCCTTTAGAATCAGCGCTTTTAATTGCAAACCCATCGTAAGGTGATTTATCAAATCGAGGAATATCGTAAGTTGCTTGAATATCTTCAGCAAGTATATAGTTTAAACTTTCATTTATTAATACTGTTTCTGTCTCTAACTGCTTTACTACTTTAATAACACGTTCAATTGCTTCTTTTACTGGTATAGGTGTTCTCATTTCAACTGTCAATTGTCTACACTCCCTATCAATTTATTTAAACTTACATGTTATAATATCTTTAGAAAGGATGATGATTTTGTCTGAATTTACACATTTTAACGAGCAAGGCCATGCAAAAATGGTTGATGTCTCAGATAAAGAAACAAGTACACGTATCGCAATTGCAAACTCAAGTATTAAAGTAAATCAAACAATCTATGATCAAATAAAAAATGCAACAAATAAAAAAGGCGATGTACTTGGCACAGCACAAATTGCAGGCATTATGGCTGCTAAGAATACAAGCCAATTGATACCTATGTGTCACCCACTTCAATTAACAGGCATCGATATCTCTTACGAATGGGATAAAGATCAACCATACACAATCAACATTTCAGCAACCGTTAAGACGAAAGGTCAAACGGGTGTAGAAATGGAAGCTTTAACTGCTGCAAGTGTTACAGCTTTAACAATATATGATATGTGTAAAGCCGTTGATAAAGGCATGGTTATTGGTGAAACATATTTATCTTATAAGACTGGTGGCAAAAATGGCGACTTCAAACGCCAATAGTTATTTATTAAGCTCATGTACTAAATGATTCAATTCTTTAGTTATGAGCTTTTCCATTACTAATTTAACTGCACCTGTAGAACCCGGTATTGAAATAATAACTTGATGCCCTACTGTACCTGCAATTGCTCTAGAAAGTATCGCTCTCGTACCTACATCTTCTGTATAACTTAAATATCTAAATATCTCACCGAATCCTTCAATTTCTTTATCTAGTAAAGGCTTAATCGCCTCGATCGTAACATCTCTTTGACTAATACCTGTACCGCCAGTTGTAATAATGGCGTCAACATCATTATTAAGCCACTCATTTACTTGCGTTTGAATTTCAGTGACATCATCTTTAACAATTTGATAATGGCCTTCTTTAATTTCAACATTGAGATCTTTCAAATATTGTTGAACAAGTTGTCCACCTTTATCTGTTTCTTTCGTTCTCGTATCACTTACGGTTAAAACTGCCACATTTATAAGACGATTTATTCTATTAACTACACTCATCGATTTAACTCCTATCCAAACATATTCTCAACAAACTGTCTGCCTTCTTCTACAGAATCCAAATCATGAATTAATAATCTACCATTATTAAATGCTACGACACGATGGTCATCGTATAAATACTGAATCATATACGCATTAGAACGATGCAATAATCCATTTTGAGCAACAAACTTTTCAATAGCTGGTCGATTAAGCTTCTCGTTTATATATTGAACAGTATGACGGCCACATAATTCAGTTAGTTGTTTGTCTGAATTTGATAATTTTGAATAAGTTGGTTCTGCTCCACAAGTCTCACAATAGTCTTGTTTCATTTGTTCAAATCCAAATGATTGATGTTCACCGAACCAAACGTCACCGTACGTAATTTTAGGTGTAAATGAATAACCAGCCAATATTTTAAGTGCATCTGCAACTTGTAAACTTGCTGCCATTGTTACTGCTGGATTTATCACGCCTACTGTGTCACAAGTTCGGTTAATCACTGGCAATTGTGGTAATACACAGTTCAAGCAAGGTGTTTCTTTAGGCACAAAAGTCGCTTGAACATAAGTAGATTCTAAACATGCGCCATATATCCACGGAATATTCATCTTGTACGCAAAATCATTAATAATTTGTCTCGTATTAAAATTATCTGTCGCATCAATAATAATGTTTGAATAACGCGCTACTTCATGTAATAACTTTGCATCACATTGCGCAATATAAGATTTTATTGTAATATCTTCACGAATTTTCATTAAATGTCTTTCTGCAGCTACAACTTTAGGTAGCATTTCTTTAATATCATTCTCTATAAATAATGTTTGTCTTTGTAAGTTTGACGATTCAACATAATCTCGATCAATAATATTGAGTCTCTGTATCCCCGACCTAGTCAACTGTTCAGCAACATGCGTACCAAGTGCACCCATGCCTACAATTGTGACACTCGCTTGTTCAATTCTTTCTTGACCTTGTTCTCCAATTTTATCGAATAAAATTTGACGAGAATAACGTTCGTTCATCTATATCAACCTTTCACGAATCTCTTTAACTCTATTATAAAGTTAAACGCTTTTATCCTCAATTAATTGTAAGGGAGCGGGACAGAAATCTAATTTATATAAAAAGATTTCGTAGTCCCGCCCCGGCAAGGATGACTAGAGTTGGAAAAAGCTTTATAAAAGCGCATTTTCAATTCAGTCATCTACTGCCAAGATACTAAAAAAGACTGAGGCATTCCGTTATGTCCCAGCCTTCTTAATTTTTAAAGACAAACAACTATAGATACTTTCTTTCTATTTTAGTCATATGCATCATTGTGATAAGTGCAATCACACCAAATATAGCAAGCATAAAGAATGCTAAATGATTTGAACCAGTCAAACTCGTTACTAACGTTATAATTAATGGTGGGAAAAAGCCTCCGAGTCCACCCATCATAGATACAATTCCGTTTACAACACCCGCTTCTTTTGTGAAGTATGTTGGTACAAGTTTAAATACAAGTCCATTACCAATACCTGCACAAACACTTACCGTCAAACATCCAATTGTAAACAAGATGAGATGATGTGATATTGAAAGTACGATTGCACCTGCTATTAAACCGATAAAGAATACTTTCAATACGTTTAAAGCATTAAATTTATCTCCTAACATACCACCTATTGGTCTAAGTAATGTTGCGATTGCAATAAAGATACCTGTTCTAATACCAGCATCTACTTTATCAATTTCAAAATGACTCACTAAAAAGTTTGGCAAGAACAAACCAAATGCAACAAATGCACCAAACGTAATAAAATACCAGAAACTAAAATAGTAAAGTTTATAGTTATTGATAACTTGTTTCGTTTGTGAAATCATTGGAATTTTGACTTTATGTTCTTCCTTATCTCCAAAGATAAACATTAATACTGCGAAGATAAGTAATACGATTAAATAAAGTTGAACAGTATGTTGCCATCCGATAATGCCTGCTATTGGAGGCGCTAAAAATGATGATACGGCTGTCCCTAAATTACCCATTCCATAAATACCATTCGCAAAACCATGTTTTTCTTTTGGAAAATATTTAGGAATAGATGTAACACCTACTGAAAAGATTGCACCACCAAGACCAATAAAGAATCCTGCAACCATCAATCCTGTAGTTGAATGTGCTTGACTTAAATAAAATACTGGAAACAATAAAATAATAAAACTCACTAAAAATACCAATCTAGAACCTAACAAGTTCGTATAATAGCCAATCGGTATTCTTAATATTGATCCTAAAATAACGGGGATTGCTAAAATAATAGCTTTCTGACCTTCTTCAACACTTATATCTTGTGTAATATAAGGCATTAAAGGTGCGAGTATACTCCAAACCATAAATCCTGCCATTAAACTAAAGGTTTGGAGTGGTAGTTGAACTTTTCCTAAGTTATTTCTCATGTTTTTCACCCTTCGAAATTAATCTTTATGTATAATCTTTCCAATATTATTGTAGGTCATTTGTGAAAAAGTGCACATAAGGATATCCCCTTATTGAAACATGGAAAATCCCTATATTCATTTATAAATTCAATACACTAAAAAGCATAAAAAGACCTGATAAATTGAGGCTTTTGAGCCAAAAATTTATCAGGTCAATTTCATTTTAGAAGTCCAATAATTTTTTCTTCATAGCATATTCAACTAATTCTGGGCGCGATTTTAAACCAAGTTTATCCATAATTCTCGCTTTATGTGCTTCAATCGTTTTGACAGAAACAAATAATTTCTCCGCGATTTCTTTATTACCATAGCCCTTTGCAATTAAAGGTAAAATTTCTAGTTCTCTTTGAGATAATATTTTAAATGGATCAGAAGTACTTTGATCACTGTTATCTTGATGATTAAAAAGTTCATTCACAAGTGAACTTGTGACTTTAGAATCAATATACATATCGCCTCTATATATTGTTCTTACAGCATGTATTAATTCTTCATCTGGTGCATTTTTCAAGATATATCCTTTTGCACCACTTCTTAATACATGAAATAAATATTCTTCATCATCATACATTGTTAATATTAATATTTTAGTTTGCTTAAAGTCATCTGATATTTTACCAGTTGCGATTAATCCCGATTCACCAGGTGGCATACTTAAATCCATGATCAATACATCTGGTGAATGTTTTGCAACCATTTGATATGCTTCTATACCATCTGCAGCTGTCGCAACAACTTCCATGTCTTCTTGATAATTTAAAATCATTGAAAAGCCTGTTCTCACCACTGCATGATCATCTGCTATTACGATGTTCATATATACCACCCCCACCATTTATGCTATTGGTACATTCAATTTAATATTTGTACCTTTTTTAAGTTTACTTTCGATATTGATTTTACCGCCAACGATTTCAGCTCGTTCTTTCATACCATATATACCTAGTCCTGAACCTTTTGGCTGACTACCTAATACAAATCCATTCCCTTGGTCAGCAATTTCAACTTCTATTTCATTTCCATCACAAGACATATGTACATCAACACTATCCACATTAGCATACTTTAATGCATTAAACACTGCTTCTTGTACAATTCTATATACGACAGTTTCTATTTCCGTATTAAAACGTTTAATAGACGAATCATAATGATAGTGAACATGGAAACCGAAATTTTTCTCAAGCTGTTTAAAATATGACTTGAATGCTGCGTCTAATCCAAGATCATCTAATGATGAAGGCCTTAGTTCTAAAGATAAGTTTCTAATATCATCGATTAATCGAGACATTAATGTTTCAATATGTTGAGATTGTTGCTTCAATTTGTCAATATCATTCTGATATTTCAATAATCTAAGTTCAACACTGACATTAAGCAATTCTTGAACAACACCATCGTGTAATTCTCTAGAAATTCTTTTACGCTCGTTTTCTTGTGCGGATATTGTTTTTTGGATCATCGTTTGCTGATGTAATTTCTGTTGTCTTTCAATTTGTGGTGATACATTTTGTAATGTATACACTTTAACATCGTCTTCTTCGCTAATCGTTTGATAAGTCGCTGTAAAAGGTTCAACAGTCCCGCTATTCGTCTGCATAAACACTTGAAAGCTTGTGTTGCCAATCTTTGAAGACTCTAAAAAGCAGTCTCTACATGATTGTAAGGCATATTCATTTGAATAACCTTCACACCTACTACAAATGGCATGTGTCAATGATGATTGATTGTCTTCAGAGATTACTTTTCGGGCAGCTTCATTCATATTAATAACCTGTCCTTTACTATTTAAAAACACAATCATTTCGCTCGTTTTTTCATAGTATTGTTTTAATATATCCATTAATATTGAAGCATCTTCTGAACTCATACATTCATCATGTCCTTTCCATAAAATGGTCCAAAGCGATTAAAATCATTCATATCTATTTCAGGAAATCGTTTTTCATCACGTTGTCCGAGCAAGAGTACACCACAAACTCGGTATTTTTTCCATAATGGAATCGCAAGCAATGATGTTAATTGTTCACTTTGAACAATCGGATAGTTAAAGGGGTGATCATGATAGGTACTTTCTTTCAAATCATGAATTTCAACAGGTTTCCCACTTTTGATAACAATCCCTGCTATTCCTCTTCCGCTTCTTAATACGATGTTTTGATATCTATGATTTAAATTTCCAGATACATACTGCCATTTTATATGAAAGTGAGCAGAGTTTTCAGAAGTCATTGCTAATCCAACAAAATCAACACCATAAGTACTACGAATAAGATCCAACTGTTCCTGAAAATCAAAATCATTAGACATTTTAAACACCTCGCTTTTACTTATAGTTTAATTCGTTTTATGTTTTCTGTAAATAATGTAACTTCTACTAAAGTAATTAAGTGGAACACTCCAAACATGTACCAATCTCGTAAATGGCCATAAACTTGTGATTAAAAATCCTAAAATAATATGTACCTTAAATGTTAAAGGGACGTCATTCATTAAAGCAACATCCGGTTTAAAGATTAACAAGCCTCTAAACCAAACAGAAATTGTTTGTCTATAATCAAAGTCTGGTGTTGTCGCGTTCGTCCATAACGTCGAGATACAACCCATCAACACGATAACTAACAATAATATATTTACAATAATATCCGATGCTGAACTTAACCTTCTTACATTTTGTTTCGTGATTCTTCTAGCTGTTAAGAGGACCATACCGATAAATGTCACAATACCGAAAATACTCCCAATATAAACTGCGCCGATATGATATAAATGATCATTAACGCCGACACTACTTAGCCATTCTGCAGGTATACCTAAACCAACTACATGTCCGAATATAACTGGAATAATACCTAAGTGAAATAAAATACTTCCCCACATCAATTGTTTCTTCTCAATAAACTCACTAGACTTTGCTGTCCATGAAAATTGATCATATTTAAATCTAAATAAATGACCAATAATAAAAATAGCGATACATAAATAAGGATAGATAACCCATATAAATTGATTAATCACCGTTGATCACCTTCTCTTGCTCTACTACACATGATTTTAACGTTTCTCTAATTGCTTTAATCAAATGAAAGTACGGACTGTTTTGTTTACCTAATGCTTGAAGCAATTCATATGTTCCATCTTCAATGACCATCACAACAAGCGTTAAACTTTCTTGTGCACGACTGTCGCCTCTCCACTCTGCAGCATATAAGAATTCAAGCATAAGTGGTAAAAAATCTGATAGTTCATTTTGAGGCATTTCTAGTCCGAACATTTCATAAAGTACTTTTAATCTTGCAAGCATTTGACCTCGTTCTTTTTGTTCTGTTAGTTTATTATACGTCATATATAACGTCGTCTTTTTTTCAAAATCAAATGTTCTTGTATATACTTCTTGAATATCATCTAAAGAAATATCATGCATATTTTCCCAGTATTGTTTAATTTCGTGATAGGCAGGATGATTGGAATCGAAAGCTTTATCAAATGCTTTAGGATGAAAGTCTAGCTTTTCTGGATAAGTTAACTGGTTACTAAAGAAACCAAAGCTTTCTTTAAGTTGATATAATGCATCTAAATTAATCACGGAAAATCCCTCCATAGAAGTTCTCATTGTATATTTCTTGTCCGGATTTTTGTTCTGATAATCCTTGAACACCACAACCATCACAATTTGAGCCAAACATTTCGCCACCATAACCTTGGCTACCTTGTGCTCTATAAGTATCCATATAACCTTCTTTATGTGATGTCGGTACAACAAAACGATCTTCATGTTTAGCAATCGCGAGTAATCTATACATCGATTTCGTTTGTCTTTCAGTGAGTCCTACACGTTCAAGTCTTGAAATATCAAAATCTTTACCACTGGATTTAGCTCTCATATAACTACGCATCATGGCCATTTTTTGCAATGCTTCTTTAACCGTCTTCGTATCACCTGCTGTTAACATATTCGCTAAATATTGAACGGGTAATCTCATTTCTTCGATAGCTGGGAAAATCATATCTGGATTTCTAATAGAATCTTTACCTTCAAAGTAATTCATAATCGGACTTAATGGTGGGCAATACCATACCATTGGCAATGTTCGATATTCAGGGTGTAAAGGAAATGCTAATTTATATTCTATTGCCAGTTTATATACTGGTGAATTTTGTGCAGCTTCAATCCAATCTTGTGAAATACCATCTTTTTCAGCTTGTTGAATAATATCTTCATCAAATGGATCTAAAAATAGATCAAGTTGCTTTTGATATAAGTCTTTTTCGTTTTCTGCAGAAGCTGCTTCTTGAACTTTGTCAGCATCATAGAGTAATACACCTAAATATCTCATACGACCTGTACAAGTCTCAGAACATACTGTTGGTAACCCAGCTTCAACTCGAGGGAAACAGAATGTACATTTTTCTGCTTTGTTCGTTTTCCAGTTGAAATACACTTTCTTATACGGGCAACCTGTCATACAATATCTCCAACCACGACATGCATCTTGGTCGACAAGTACAATACCATCTTCATCTCTTTTATACATTGCACCAGATGGACATGATGCAACACAACTTGGGTTTAAGCAATGTTCACACAGTCTTGGTAAATACATCATAAATGTTTGGTCGAAGTTAAATTTAATTTCTTCTTCGATTTTTTGAATGTTAGGATCAGTAGGTCCTGTAACATGAGCACCAGCTAAATCATCTTCCCAGTTTGGTCCCCATTTAATATCTAATTTTCTACCTGAAATAACAGATTCTGCTTTTGCTACTGGAGAATGGTTTCCTTCTTTAGCTGTTGTTAAATGTTTATAATTATATGTCCACGGTTCATAATAATCTTTCATTTCTGGCATATCAGGATTATAGAAAATTTTACCCAATGCAATTTTAGATAGTTTACTACCTGACTTTAATTCTAATTTTCCTTTTTTGTTGAGTACCCAACCACCTTTATAAGTTTCTTGGTCTTCCCAACGTTTCGGATAACCGATACCCGGTTTCGTTTCAACATTATTAAACCATATATACTCAGCGCCTGATCTATTTGTCCATGTACTTTTACATGTGACGCTACATGTATGGCATCCTATACATTTATCTAAATTCATAACCATAGCTACTTGCGCTTTAATCTTCAAGCCAATCTACCTCCTTCATTTTTCTTATCGCAACATATACATCTCTTTGGTTTCCAATTGGCCCATAGTAATTAAAGCCATAACTAATTTGTGCATAACCGCCTACTAATTGCGTAGGTTTCAAGTGAATACGTGTAGGTGCATTATGTGAGCCACCACGTGTATCTGTAATTTCTGACCCAGGTGTCTCAATATGTTTATCTTGTGCATGATACATAAACATCGTACCTCTTGGCATTCTATGCGATACAACTGCTCTAGCTGTAACAACACCATTTCTGTTATATACTTCTAACCAATCATTATCTTGAATGTCGTTCGCCATTGCATCTTCTTTCGCAATCCAAACAGTTGGACCACCTCTAAATAACGTCAACATATGCAAATTATCTTGGTAAGTTGAGTGAATATTCCACTTACCATGAGGCGTTAAATATCGTAATACTAATGTATCTACGCCACCTTTTATGTTTTTATCTTTCGTACCGAATACCATTGGCGGTAATGTTGGTTTATAGATTGGTAAGTTCTCGCCAAACTGTAAGAATACTTCATGATCAATATAATAACTTTGTCTACCTGTTAACGTTCTAAAAGGTACAAGACGTTCGATATTTGTAGTAAATGGCGAATATCTTCTGCCTAATTTATTTGAACCAGGGAATACTGCTGTCGGTATAACTTCTCTCGGTTGTGCTGTTATATTTTGGAACGTTATTTTTTCTGATGCACGTTCACTAGAAATATCTTTCAATGTCATCCCCGTTTGTTCTTCTAAGTCATCGTAAGATTTTTGTGATACTTTACCATTTGAAGCTGATGAAACATTCAATATAACATCTGCTACTTTTCGTGCTGTATCCATTCTAGGAAGGCCATTTTTAACAGTGTCATCTTCCCACGTATCTAACATAATCTTTAATTCATCGTATTGCTCTTTAACTGAGAAACTTACACCATGAGCACCGACTTTACCTTTTTCTAACAACGGTCCAACTGATATATATTTATCGTATATAGCTGTATAATCTCTTTCTACAACTGCGAAACCAGGCATCGTTTTACCAGGTATTGCTTCAATTTCACCTTTAGACCAATCTTTAACAATTCCGTAAGGTGTTGAAATTTCTTGTTTAGAATCATGTGCTAAAGGTGTTGTCACAACATCTTTAAATGTGCCTTTCATATGTGTCTTCGCTAAATCAGAAACAGATTTTGCTAACGTTTTATAAATATCCCAGTCTGATTTTGATTCCCATAATGGGTCAACTGCAGGGTTAAACGGATGTATGAATGGATGCATATCAGTAGAAGATATATCATGTTTTTCATACCATGTTGCTGCCGGTAATACGACATCTGCATACAACGGTGTTGCTGTCATTCTAAAATCTAGCGCAACTAATAAATCTAATTTGCCGGTTGTTTCTTCTCGCCAAACAATCTCTTCTGGTTTATCTGTTTCATTAGGATTTGCTAACAGACCTGATTTAGTACCTAATAAATGTTTCATAAAGTACTCTTGTCCTTTTGCTGAACTAGAGATTAAATTTGAACGCCATACAAACAATGTTTTTGGATGATTTTTCTTTGCATCTGGGTCTTCTATAGCAAATTTAGTCTTTTTAGATTTTACTGATTCAATTGCCCTTTGAAGAATCGCTTCATTTGAGTCATCCCCTGCATCTTTCGCTTCTTCTCCAAACAATAAGCTATTACAATCAAATTGAGGATATGATGGTAGCCATCCTAATCGTGCAGCTAATACGTTATAATCAGCTGGATGTTGATGTTTCAATTCATTTGATAACGGTGACTGTAATTTATCAACACCAGACTCTTCATATTTCCACTGATCCGTTGCAAAGTAGAACCAACTTGTTGCATTTTGAAGTCTAGGTGGTCCTTGCCAATCCTTCGCAAAAGCAATCGTTGACCAACCTTCTATCGGACGACATTTTTCTTGACCAACGTAATGCGCCCATCCGCCACCATTTACACCTTGGCATCCGCATAATATAACAAGGTTTAATATAGAGCGATAAATTGTATCAGAGTTAAACCAGTGATTGATACCTGCCCCCATAATAATCATTGAGCGACCATTTGTATCAACTGCATTTTGCGCAAATTCTCTTGCCACTTGCGTCACTATTGAAGATTTAACACCTGTTACTTTTTCTTGCCATTTAGGTGAATACATAGAATTTTCATCTTCATAACTTGATGCTTCAAGTGGATGATTTAATCTTCTTACGCCATATTGACTTGTCATTAAGTCGTATATTGTCGCGATATAAATTGTTTCTCCGTCCTTATTTTCGATTTCTTTAACGATAATAGGTCTTTTGAAAATACCATTTCCATCATTATCAAAATACGGAAATTGAATTGTGATCACTTTAGAATCATGGTCTTTAAAAGATAGAGCTGGATCTATTTCTTTTCCATCTTCACCTACTAAATTTAAGTTCCATTTAACGCCTTCTTCATATCTTTGTCCCATCGTTCCATTAGGTATGACAAGTTGTTCACTATTTTGGTCGTAAACTACTGGTTTCCATTCTGCATGTTCTGTTTCCATACCTAAATCACTTGATCTTAAGAAACGACCTGCTTTATAACCTTCTCCATGTTTATCAAGTTGTATGATAAAAGGCATATCAGTGTATTGTTTTGCATAGTTGATAAACATTTCTTCTTGTTTATCTTCATAATATTCTTGAAGAATGACATGTGTCATAGCTTGCGCTAATGCTGCATCTGTACCAGGATTTGGTGCTAACCAGTTATCAGCAAATTTTACATTTTCAGCATAGTCTGGTGCGACAGACACAACTTTAGTACCTTTATATCTTACTTCAGTCATAAAATGCGCATCTGGTGTACGCGTTAATGGTACATTCGATCCCCACATAATAATATAACCGGCGTTATACCAATCACTTGATTCAGGTACATCCGTTTGTTCACCCCATATTTGTGGTGAAGCAGGTGGTAAGTCAGCATACCAATCATAAAAACTAAGCATTTCCCCACCTAATAACGATATAAAACGCGCACCTGAAGCATAGCTAATCATGGACATAGCCGGTATAGGTGTAAATCCAGCAATTCTGTCTGGACCATATTTTTTCACAGTATATATAATTTGTGCTGCGATGAGTTGTGTAACATCTCTCCAATTTACGCGAACATGTCCACCTTTACCGCGTGCACTTTTATAAATTTCAGCTTTCTGTTCATCTTCAACAATGGATGCCCAAGCGACAACAGGATCTCCGTATTCACTTAAAGCAGCTTTCCAAAGTTTCCACAACTTACCTCTAACGTAAGGGAATTTCACACGTAATGGACTATATTCATACCATGAAAAAGAAGCACCACGCGGACATCCTCTAGGTTCAAATTCAGGCATATCAGGTCCACAAGAAGGATAATCAATTTGTTGATTTTCCCATGTAATCACACCATTTTTCACGAACACTTTCCATGAACAAGAGCCTGTACAGTTTACACCATGAGTCGTTCTGACAACTTTATCGTGACTCCATCTTTCTCTGTACATTTTCTCCCATTCTCTACTTTTTTCTTCTAAGATAGACCAATTTCCATTAAATTTTTCGGTTGGCTTAAAGAATTTCAAACCTAACTTAGACATAGTTAGAACCTCCTATTATTTGCCCTTAATTATCTATATCAATTGTAATTTTTTTCACAATGTTTATGTATTAGGGGATTACCTATACAACATGACGAATTCCCTACATTCCTTTATTTGCGCAAAAAAGCCTCAAACAAAGTGTTGATCTTTGTTTGAGGCTTCGGACATATTATTTATTTTCACCTTACAATTAACTGTTAATTAATTTCGATAACTTCATCTGCTAAAATTTGAACTTCTTTTTTAGAATGGGACACAAGTATGATCGGTATTTGCCAAGTCTTGAAAATGGACTTTACTAATGCCATACCTTCGTCTTTTGTTTCATCATCTAAACTAGAAAATGGTTCATCTAATAGTAATAAGTTAGGTTTGACACTTAATACTCTACATAATGCAACTCTTTGTGACTCTCCACCAGATAAAGTAGATGGATATTGATTTAAACAATTTTCTATACGTAAATGTTTAATCAATTGCTCTGTCTCTTTATTAGGCTCAATCATATAATGAATATTTTCATGAACTATCTTATGTGGAAAAAGTTGATAATCTTGAAACAGATAGCCAATATTTCTATCTTGTACTTTAATCACATGCTTTTGATCACTGAGCACTTTTTGATTAATTTCTATTCTGCAAGTTTCCGCTTCTGTAAGTCCTGCAATAATGTTCAATAATGTAGATTTACCTATACCTGATCGTCCAACTATCGCATAAATTTTCGGAGTATCAGATTGGATATTTAATGATATCGTTCTGTCTTTGATTAACTTTTTAATTGATATATCAATCATCCATATCTACTCCCATTTATGATTCTTTTTATTTAATATATTAAGTGAGCTAATCACACAAACTGCAAATGCAATAAGTACAATAACCCATAACCATGCTTTATGTTCCTCACCAGCTTGCACTAAGAAATAAATTTCTAATGGCAATGTATTCGTTAAACCAGGGATATAGCCAGCAATCATGAGCGTTGCACCAAATTCTCCTAACCCTCTAGCAAAACTCATCACTACACCAGAGAAAATGGATTGTTTTGATAACGGTAAAATAATCGTTCTAAAAATTTTCCCTTCACTAGCGCCCATCGTTCTTGCTGAGTTTAGCATCTTTGGATTAATAGATTGAAATCCATTCATTACATGTTGGTACATAAGCGGTAAACTTACAATAACCGCTGCAATCACCGCACCTACCCACGTAAAAATCACATTGATATGCAATACATCAGATAAAAATTGTCCAAAAAATTTATTTTTACCAAAGACAATAAGGAGTATAAAACCCATAACTGTCGGTGGTAATACAATTGGAAGCATAATGATGCTTTCGACTACAGGCTTTAATTTCCCTTTATAACTGAGCATCAGCTTTGCCAGAATAATACCTAGGATACAAACAATGATTGTACTGATAATTGTTACTTTAATTGATATCCATAGTGGTGTTAAGTCTGGCATAGCGTTATCTCCTATCCTTCAAAGTGATATTCTTTAAGAATTTCTTTAGCTTCTTTTGATTTTAAGAATTCAAACCATTCTTTAGCTTCTTTCTTGTCAGTAACAAGACCAGCTCTATAAGTAATTGGATGATCTAAAGGTGCATCTGCTAATTTAACGACGTTATCTACTTTTTTATCTTTACCTTTATACATATCTGTTGCGTATACAAATCCTGCTTCTGCATTTTCTTTTTGAACATAGTTTAATACTTGTTTAACATCTTTTGCGAAAACAAATGTACTTGTCATGCCGTTATATAAATCTTCTTTTTTCAAATACTCTACAGCGTATCGACCTGCTGGTACACTTTTTTCTTCACCAATTGCGACTTTGTTAGGCGCACTAACATCTTTAATATTTTTGATGCTAGAGTTTTCGTATTTAATGATAATTAATTTATTTTTAGCGTAATCATAAACTTCTTTAACTTTTTTACTATCTTGTAATTTATCAACATCAGAAGTGTTTGCAGACATTAATACGTCTACATCTGCGCCAGCTTCTACTTGTTTACGTAAACTACCTGAACCACCATAATTGAATTTAATATTGGTATTCGGATGCTTCTTCTTAAATTCTTTTTCTAGAGCTTTAGAAACATCTGTCAAACTTGCTGCTGCTGATACTGTTAACGTCTTGCTCTCAGTTTCTTTTTTAGCTTTATCTTGGTTAGATTCTATGCTACAACCAGCTAATACAAGTAACAAAGCAAAGACTAATGTTAAAAATCTTTTCATGACTTCTTTCCTTCCTTTTTAGATATGTACAAACTTAATTTACACCTTTATCTATACTATTGTAAGACTCTTATACATTTTTTCACAAATTATTCTTAAAGTATAGTGAAATATGTAATGATAGGGAATATCCTTATTTATTTGAGGATACTCCCTATCTATTATTGCATCGGTATTTCTTCTAAATCTTTAATCGTTTTTTCATAATAGTCTCTATCTTTTTTGGCGTTAAATCTGTCCGCTTTTTCTACTTTGACTGTAATGTTATAATCTGGAATCTTAGCGTATTTCTCGTATCTACCTCTAGGTAATAAATAGTTGCCTTCAGGGAAGTAGACTTCAATGTTTCCTTTTAAGATATCTACATATTTTGCGACACCTTGAAATACGCCGAAACCATTATGCAATACAACACCTTCACCTTCAGCGATGCTTAATCTATCAGCATCTTCTTTATTCATTAATACATCATATCTTCCACCATGGTTAAAGGATTCATAATCACCATATACCATTGAGTTAAATTGTTTACCTCTTCTAGTCGTTAACATGAAATCATCAGGTTGTCTGTTTAAGTCTGGAATATCTACGCTAATTAAATGACCTTTACCATCTTCAGTTGGACAAATCCCATCTTCACATAACCAAGCACCCCCCCACTGGAAGACGTCTCCTTGATTTCTTAAATGTTGGATACCATCATAATCTGGATTTGCTTTTGCAATCTCTTCTCTAATAGCTTGACCATCTTTAAAATCAATTAAATGTGCTTGTTCAGGTTTAACACGTTTAGCTAAATCAATATATATTTGCCATTCTGATCTTGCTTCTTTTATTCTATTTTGATTCCCTTCAATTACTGGTGAGTAGTAAACCATGCGTTCTGTTGAAGTAGACGTACCGCCACCATCTTGCTCATAACGTGTCTTCGAAGGTAATACAATAACGGTTTCTTTCGCATCAACTAAAGTAGATGTATTTAATATAATATCTTGATGTACTCTAAGTTCTAAGTTTTCTAAAGCTTTTTGTATAAATGTTGGGTCAGGCATTGTTTCTAAGAAATTCCCACCGGACATGTAATAACATTTAATTTTACGCTCATGATCATCTGGTAACATAATATTTTCCAACGTTACACCGACAGTATCACCTTGCCAATCCGCAATATCAAATCCCCATAACTTCTCAATACGCTTTTTATTTTCTCCATCAAATGCACCGCCTGGCAATACAAATGGATCACAGCCCATTTCTCCAGTACCTTGCACACTAGAATGTCCCCTGAACGGCATTAGACCACTGTGCTTTCTACCTAAGAAACCTCTTAATAAAGCTAAATTACATACTTGAGATATATTATCCGTCGCAAACTCATGCATCGTTAATCCTAGTGCCCAGGCAAATACAGCATTTTGGGCATTGGCAAGTTCAAGCGCTAATTTATAAATTTGCTCTTTAGAAATACCACTTGATTGTTCAATGTCTTCCCACGACTGCTTCTCGACTGTTTCTTTAAGTTCTTCATAGTTCGTAACATGTTCCTCAACAAACTTATGGTTAATTGCAGAACCGTATGCCTGTTCTTCCATTTCAAACCAGTGTTTCATAATGCCGTGCATAAATGCAATGTCACCACCAATATTGACTTGATAGAATTCGTCTGCGACATTTGTACCAAATAATGCTGATTCTGCCACAGATGGAATCCAATATTTATCCATTGCTGGTTCTTTATATGGATTGATAACGATGATTTTTGTTCCTTTTTTCTTTGCTTCAAGCATATATTTAGTTGAAACAGGTGAAGCATTAGATGCTACACTTCCCCAAAAAAGTAACACGTCTGTACCTATCCAGTCTTGGTAATTCGCTGTTGAAGCTCCAACGCCTACTGAACGTTTCATCGCTGTTTTACTAGGTGAATGACATATTCTAGAAGCATTATCGATATTGTTAGCACCTAAATATCTCGCGACCTTACCTGCAACATAATATGATTCATTCGTAATCCCTCTTGAAGTTAAATAAAATGCATAATTTCTTGGATTCAATGATTTCATTTTTTCAGCTATTGTTTGCATCGCTTCTTCCCAAGAAATACGGATAAACTTACGATCCCCTTTTCGTCTCATCATTGGATAAGGAATACGACCTAATTGCCTTAATTCTGTGCTATTATATTTTCTCAATTCATCTATATCTTGATGTAAAATTTCTGGTTTAATTTCTGGCATTGTATTCAATCTTAAAACATTAAATCGTGTTGTACACACGTGAGGACCGGTTAAAGTTTGATCATTTAATCCAGATACACCTAATGCACATCCATCACAAACACCTTTAGTGATAATATTTTTAGCGTAATTTAAATTATCTTTATTATCCCAAACAATTTTCATTGTATCTCTTATATGTTTAGGCTTTACTTTTCCTAGTCCAAAAGGTATTGGACTCACCCAAAATTCTGGTGCTAGCTTTAAATCTTTCTTCATAGGACCTTGATGTTTAGTCTTACCCATATTTACCCCTCCATGATTTCACTTACATTTATTATATGAAATCACAATATATTTTGAAAGTGCTTTCACTTTATTATTCATAGGTTACAAAGTAAAATAAACCTATTAAACAATTATTTAAATGGGGAATCATTATGAAGCAAAATATGACTTACAATCTTCCAATATTAAAATACCAAAATGATCAATTTATAGAGACAACGGATAGCTACGCAACAGAATTTCCTATTACGATTATTATAAATGGAGAAGAATTTGCAACAATCGTTTGTTCACCTAAACATTTAGAAGAACTCGTGCTCGGCTTTATTGCATCTGAAGGGGTTATTAAGAATAAATCTGAAATTAAATCTATTTCAATAGATGATTCTAAAGGTTTTGCTCATGTAGAGCTCACAAAAGAAATTGATATCAATTTCAAAAAAAATACACAACGCATGATTTCGTCGTGTTGTGGTAAAAGTAGAGCTTTCTATTTTAATAACGATGCCGTAACAGCTAAAGTGTCACAATCTAAAATAAACATTACACCTCAACAAATTATAACTATGATGGATAAACTACATGAAGAAAGTAAGATTTTCAAAGAAACAGGTGGTTTGCATAATGCTGCAATAAGTGATGGAGATGACTTTTACTTGCATCGATCTGATATTGGTAGACATAACGCATTAGATAAATTATATGGTTATTGTATAGAACATGACATTCCAATCAGAAATAAAGTACTCATTTTTAGTGGAAGAATTTCCTCGGAAATATTAATCAAAGCATCTAAAATTGGTGTCGGCATCATCTTGTCTAAATCAGCACCAACTAACTTAGCAATTGGATTAGCACATGATTTAAATATAACGGCAGTTGGATTTATAAGAGATGGCAGCTTTAATGTATATAGCCACACTTATAGAATACAAAGTGAATCCTAACAATAAATAAACAGGTTGAGACATCATTTGCTGTCTCACCTGTTTTTATTTGTATTCTTTTAACGTTTCAAATTGAAATCCACTATAAATATAACCTTGTCTTTTATACATATCTTTAGCTGTATCTTCACCATCTGCTACTAGAATAATCGGTTTATCTTTAGCGATTTCTGCTACGAAGGCTTGCATTTTCGTTCCTATACCTAACCTTCTATATATTTCTCGAACACCAAAGCTATCTAATTCTACATATTTCTCATTCATCCATATAAGCAACATACCTGCAGGCTTACCTTTATAATAAGATAATACTTGAATCGGATTATCACTATGTAATTGTTCTTTATTTAATTCAACTTTAAGATCTGCATAGTCTTTGCCATATGCTTCATCTTGTTCATATGATACGTTCAAGAAATCAACAATGTTATCCTCATTCGTTAGAACAACTTCAACCTCTTGATTGTCATCACTTTCAAAGTTCTTCTCAGAATTGATATATAATTCTAACCAACCTGTTTCATAACCTTGTAATTTCAAATATTCTCTTAATTCAATATCGATTGTTTCATTTTCAGGAAAGACAAATTTAAGAAAAGGCTGATTATTTTTTTGATGGATTTCTTTCAACATTGCTTCATCTGCTTTAAACGTATCTAAGTCTGGCATTTCTTTATATACAATTTTGTTAGAATCATACTGAATACGTTTATCCAATGTTTGATAATGTATATATCTATTTGTTTCAGTCAAAACCTTTCCATCTGTTTCTATATCTTTAAATGAAACCATCGTTATTCACCTCATTAAGTATTTCTTAATCGTTTTATTTCGGGTACATTCTTCAAGCTAAATAATAACATAGTTGCTAATATTGCTTTAACAATATCACCTGGTAAAAACGTTGCTGCTAATATGTATCTTTTAGCGATTGAAATATTCATAAACTCACCCATCACAAATCCGCCAATTAAATTGAGTAATAGAACTCCAATCACAATATTAATTGTTAACGCATATGTAAACGAGATCTCTTTCCACTTTCTATCTATAAAGAATCCAATTAGAAATGCAACAACTGGGTAGCCAAATAAATAACCAGCAGATGGTCCAAAGAATACACCTAGTCCGCCTCTACCACCTGATAATAATGGCAGTCCTGTTGCAACAAGTAATAAGAAGATGATAACACTTAATGTACCTCTTTTATATCCTAATAAACATCCCGCTAATATGATACCTATATTTTGTAGAACGATTGGTACCGGCATAAATGGTAATGGAATTGGTGGTATAAATGCTAATACTGAAATAAAAGCAGTAAACATTGCTATAATAACGATATCTTTAGTTTTCAAATTTTTCACTCCTAATATAAGATAACGATATTATACCACATTGTTAACCAATGTAAATTACAAGTTAACAATTATTTTATAAACTAGAAATCGCACCATATAAAGCTGAATCATTTCCCTTTGAAGTGACTTCAATTTTGGCATGACCATAATCAGTTGGTAAATAATCATCGATAAATGGTTCTATCAATGATAATAGTCTTACTTCTTGTTGAGAAATTCCTCCTCCAATAAGTATAATTTCTGGATCAAACATGATTTGTACTTGCGCAATACCTTCTGCTACATGCTTAGCCCATTGATTAAGGATGTCTTGAGCTTTTTCATCATTTTGATACGCTAAATCAAACAACTTCTCGACTTGCACATCTTCTTTATAATTGGCACTGATTAATCTTTTTAAAGCGGTTGTTGAACCCCTATCCTCATATGTTGTATTCGTTTCTTTGTCATATAATAAATAGCCTATTTCGCATGCTCTATACTTTTCACCTTCTAATAATTGATTTTCATAATATGCGCCACCAATACCCGTACCAATCGTCATTAAAAATATCGATTTAACTTCTCTATCAAATGTTAACAATTCACCAAGTAACGCGCATGATACATCGTTATTAACTGCTACATTACTAGCTATATCTGCTAATGATTGTTTAAAATTTGTACCATTATAATATGGTATCGTCGGACCAGCATATGTAATTTCACCTTTACGTGAATCAACGACACCTGCAGTAGAAATACCAACTTCAGGTTTATTTAAGTTAAATTCTTTTATATATGATTCAACGATCTCTTTAACCGCTTCAACTATACCCCCATCTTTATTATGTGGTGTTTCAATTTTTTGATAACTATGTATTGTGTGGTGGTCATCAATTGCACCAGCTTTAATAAATGTGCCACCTATATCAATTGCAATTTTCATAATATCCTCCTAAATAGACAAATGTGTCTTCATAAGTTCTTTAGCTAATTGAACATCTTTATTGGCAATTGCTTCGATAATTTTCTTATGCATTTCATTCGTTTGAATATAATTAATTTCTTTCCCCTCTTCTTCAATATGATAAAAGTATGACTGAATAACAGAGCTTAATTGTTCGAATAATACATTTCCTGTAGCACTTAATAAAGTTTGATGAAATGCCTTATCATTCTCATAATGATTGATAACATCTTCATTTACAATTGCTTTTAATTCAGTGATATCCTTATCTAATTTAACGATTTCTTCAATAGCTGCACATTCAAAAATAATTCTCAATGACAGTAAATCATTTTTCGAACCATTTGCGACTTGGAAACTAAATAGAAATCCTTCAACTAAACTAGAGATATCCGGTGCTTTGATAACCGTTCCTCTTCCTTGAACTGTCTCGATCACACCTGTATGTTCCAGATAACTCAAAGCTTCTCTTACAACCGAACGACTCACGCCATACATTTCAGTAAAAGCACGCTCTGTCGGTAAGCGATCCCCTTCTGTCATGCCTTTATCCAAAATATATTGTTTAATTTCTTGTAATACTTGCGACTTCAAACTTTGGACTTCAATCTTATCTAATTTACCCATCATTTTTGCTCCAATTCTTCTATCCACTCAACGACTCTAGACAGATGTTTATTAATAATGTCATGTGCTAAAGTTAAATTTTGTTTCTCAATTGCTTCTATTAAATCAGCATGTTCTTTGTAAGATTTTTCTATGTCTTCTTTATCAACGATTTGATTAAACTGGTTCTTATCGAAATACTCTTTAATAACTTTACTCATCGTGATTAATGTTTGATTTTCAGTAAAGATAATAATCGTTTCATGAAAAGCTGAATCATAATGTGCAAATTTTTGAGATTTGTTAAAAGACTCATAATAAATATCATTCAAATCTCTTAGTTTATTCGCATCGATCACGATTTTATTTTCTATTAAAAGACGTATCGCACCGAGTTCTAATATTTTACGCACTTCAAGTAATTCTTTAATTTTAAAACCATGTACTTTCATATGCGACTCAAAAAGCATTGATAAATGTTTATTCTTCTCTGTTATAAACATGCCACTTCCTGATTTAACTTGAATGAGACCACTTTGTTGTAAACGACTAATCGCTTCTCTCACAACTGTGCGACTCACCCCTAATTGTTCGACAAGCATTTTCTCTGAAGGTAGTTTATCTCCATTATCAAATTGATGTTCTGCTATATATTCTTTTAATTTTTCAACAGCTACATCAACGAGTGATGTTCGTTTCATCATTTTACCTACCTCCTCTTAATTATTTATTTTATCATAAGTGATGTATCAAATAATAAAACGATTGACAGAAGAATATGTATTCGCTTACAATATGATTATAAATTGGTCTGACAATATTATCAATTAATTAATATAAAGGAGTTTTTTAAATGAAAGGGTTATATTCTGCATTACTAGTGCCATTTGACGAGAAAGGCAATATTTTAGAATCAGGTTTAAGACAAATCATTCGCCAAAATATCGATAAACAACAAGTAGATGGTTTATATGTAAATGGTAGTTCAGGTGAAAATTTCTTAATGAATACTGATCAGAAGAAGAAAGTCTTTGAAATTGTTAAAGACGAAGTAGGATCAGACGCTAAATTAATCGCACAAGTTGGTGCATTAGATTTAAACGAATCAATCGAATTAGGTAAATTTGCTACAGAATTAGGTTATGATGCATTATCAGCTGTAACACCATTTTATTACCCATTCAAATTCGAAGAGATCAAGTATTACTACAATGCCATCATTGAAGCTACTGGAAATGAAATGATCATTTATTCAATTCCAGCATTAACTGGTGTTAACTTATCTATACAACAATTTGAAGAACTTTTCGAAAATGAAAAAATTATCGGTATTAAATATACTGCTGCTGACTTCTACTTATTAGAAAGAATTAGAAAAGCATTTCCAGACAAATTAATACTTTCTGGCTTTGATGAAATGCTTATTCAAGCAGCAGTTTCAGGTGTAGATGGTGCGATTGGTTCAACTTATAACATCAATGGACAACGTGCTAGACAAATATTTAATTTAGCTAAAGAAGGCAAAATTGAACAAGCGTATGAAATTCAACATGAAACAAACGATATTATTGAGCAAGTATTGGCTTTAGGTATTTACCCTACTTTGAAAGCTGTTCTAAATGAAAATGGCATTGAGGCTGGTACAACTAAACGACCACTCGCGCCATTAGATGAAGCATCACTCAAAAAAGTTAAAGAACTTGTTTCTAAATACAATTTATAATTATTTGATGTACAAAGGGGATGTCATATTATGAATGAAGTAGGATTTGGTACAGGAAACTGGATTGCATTAATTTTATATTTAATTGCAACGTTATTAGTAGGTGTATATTTTACAAAAAGAGCTGGGCAAGATACAGACGCGTTCTTCAAAGCAAAAGGTAGAATCCCTGCATGGGCAGTTGGATTCTCAATCTATGCTACAACTTTAAGTGCGATTACTTATATGGGAACACCAGAAAGAGCATTTAATACAGACTGGTCTTATGCAGCTGGAAATATCGCCATTATCGCGATTATTCCATTATTGATTTATTTCTATATTCCATTCTTCAGAAAGCTTGATGTAACAACTGCTTATGAATATTTGGAAGAAAGATTCGGTATCACAATGCGTGTTATTGGATCTCTAGCATTCACATTATTCCATATTGGACGTGTTGCGATTGTTATTTATTTACCAACATTAGCAATCACTTCCGTTTCAGATATTAACCCATATTTAATCGCAGCATTAGTTGGATTATTATGTGTTATCTATACGTTTATGGGTGGTATAGAAGGGGTTATTTGGAGCGACGTTATTCAAGGTATTATCTTATTAGGTGGTGCTGTTGCTGTTATTTTCTTAGGTGCTTTCCAAATTGATGGAAACTTCGGTACAGTCTTAAATGAAGCTGTGCAAGATAAGAAATTTGTCTCAGCGGACAACTGGAAATTCGGAACAGCTGCTGCTGCAATTCCAATTATATTTATTGGCTCTATCTTTAATAACTTACACCAATACACTGCCAGCCAAGATATCGTTCAACGTTATCAAACAACTGGTTCAATATCATCAACAAACAAATCATTATGGACTAACGGGTTATTAGCATTTATTACAATCCCTATCTTCTATGGAATGGGAACTGTGTTGTATTCTTTCTATAACAATGTAACATCTTTACCAGAAGGATTTAACACATCAGCTATCGTACCTTATTTCATACTTACACAAATTCCACCATTTGTTGGCGGATTATTAATCGCTGCTATATTTGCTGCAGCACAATCAACAATTTCTTCAAGCTTGAACTCAATTTCAGCCTGTGTAGTTGTCGATTTAAAACAAAGATTTTCTAAAACAAATAACGCTAAAAATGATGTACTATTAGCAAGAATCATCATTATTCTAGCAGGTGTCTTTGGTACATTGGCATCATTATACTTAATTAATCAAAAAACAAACGAAACATGGGATTTATTCTTACTTGTAACAGGACTATTCGGTGTACCAATCGCCGGCGTGTTTGCAGTAGGTATATTTACTAAAAAAGCCAATACTTATGGTGTTATCATCGGACTAATCGTCGCAGCAATCGTTTCTTACTTTATAGGAAAAACAGATATCACACCATTTACAGTATCCGTAATCGGTTTCTTTATCGCATTTATTGTAGGTTACTTAGCAAGCTTACCATTCGCGAAACACAACAAGAATATCGTAGGCTTAACTATTCATACAATTAATGATCAATATGTTAAAGAAACAAAATAATGAACTATATAAAAAGCAGGGACATCAGCGTCCCTGCTTTTAATTTTTGTTGCATAATGTTCGAGAGTCTTCGTGCGTTACACACTAATTTTGTACCTTTGCGCACGATATCTCTTAGTCTTCGTGCGATTCACCCTGATTTTATACCTTTGCGCACGATATCTCTTAGTCTTCGTGCGTTACATACTGATTTTGTACTCTAGCGCACGATATCTCTTAGTCTTCATGCGTTATGGCCTGAACAATAAAAAGCAAAGACTGACGTCCCTGCTTTTTATATTCTGATAATGAGAATCGGTGTTATAGCATTTGCTATTGATTATTCAGCTTTTTTAAGAATTTCATCTTTTAAGTATTTACGTTGCATTTCTAATGAATATGGATCGTTATACCAGAATGTTTGTGCATCAATTTCGATGACTTTATCATTTTTAACTGCTGGAATTGATTTCCATGATTCAGTTTTTGTGAATTCTGGTTTTGCTTGTCCTTTTGTTACTGGTAAGAATAAGTAATCTCCTGAATATTTTTCAATTTCTTCTTGAGAGATTTTTTTCCAACCGTCTTTTTTAACATCTTTTTCAATGCTTTCTGGCATTGCTAAACCGAATGCTTGGTATAATACTTCTGTTCCTCTACCCCAGTTTTCACCGTAAGTATAGATGTCTTTTTGGAATGCTTCAATAACTGATACTGTTGTATCTTCGCCGATTTTATCTCTAATTTCTTTCCCGTCTTTAGAAGTTTCTTTCTTCCATTTTTCTACCCATTCTTTTGCTTTGTCTTCTTTACCAACTAATTTACCTAATTCTACTTGCATGTCTAAGTAATTGTGTTTTGCATAGTCGTAAGGAATTGTTGGTGCGATTTTATCATATTTCTTTAAGTTTTTATCTGCGTTATATGTAATGATTAAGTCTGGTTTTAATTTAGCTACTTGTTCAACATTGTCTTCACTTACTTTTTCAATACCTTTAATTCTATCTTTAAGTATTGGTGTTTGATCTGTAGAAGCTGGTACACCCACTGGTTTAACACCTAAGTGTAATAAGCCACCAACGTATGATGGTGCTAATACAACAATACGTTTAGGGTTTTTCGGGATATCTATTTTTTTACCGTCGTCTAATTTATAACTTACTGTATCTTTACTTGATTTTGTTTTACTGTTGCTCTCTTTCTCATCAGATTTATTGCCACAAGCAGCAACAACTAATGCTAAAGCCATAATAAACACTAAAAGTTTCTTCATAATTATCCTCCCAATTGATAATGACTCTCATTTTCATCTTTATCTATTATATAACCCTTCATTCTATATAGCAATAGAATTTTTAAATTTATATAACTTTTTTATTCTATTTTACAATAATAATGATGTATGCAAATACAACAAAAAAATACCGATAAAAGACGTTACGTCATTTTATCGATATTTTAATATTACGATTTATTTTTACTTGGCAAAGTTTTAACAAAAGTGAATAATACAACAGTTTGGAAGAATAACATGATGCAAAGACCTATGCGAACATAAAAATGATCGACCATCCAAATTGAAAAGCCTACTACGATATATACACTTATAAGCAATTCGAACTTTTTCTTTAAAGTGTACCCTCTATATTTTTGAAAATCTTCTACATATTCTTTATAAACTTTTGTGCTTACTAACCAACTATGGAATTTATCTGAACTTTTAGCAAAACAAAATACTGCTAATAATATAAATGGTGTTGTAGGTAATAACGGCAATACAGCGCCAGCAAATCCTAATATAGTAGCAAGTATACCAACTGATATTAATACAAATTTCATGCAGAAACCTCACTTTTAACTCATTATGTTCATTATAAGAACGCATATTATAAAATTGCAAGTAAAACATTTCAGCTTATTGTTTAATAATTTATCAAATGCTAAAATTAATTAATTAACATCTTTTAGAATCGAGGGGCTTATAAGTGCAGAACAAACAACTAAAAGGTACCTTATTAGTGATGCTTGGCGCTACATTTTGGGGGTTAGGTGGAACGGTTACTGAAAAGTTATTTACAGAATACCATTTACCTGTTTCATTATTTGTAGCTGAAAGATTGATATTAAGTGGATTTTTCCTTTTGCTCATTGCAAAATTAATCCAGAAACATCCTTTAACAAATATATTTAGAGTCAAACATTCATTATTTCAATTGATTATATATGCTTTATTCGGCATGTTAGGTGTACAATACACCTTTATGGCGACAATTGATAAAGGGAATGTTGCTATTGCTACTTTGTTACAATTTTTAGCACCAGTCGTCATATTACTTTATTTACTAATCACTAGAAAAAGTAAATTTAGATTAACTGATATTATCATCATCGTGTGTTCACTATTCGGAACGAGCTTATTATTAACAAATGGTGATTATGCCACATTATCAGTCCCTCCAAATGCCATCGTTTGGGGATTATTAACAGCTTGTGCAGCTGCTTTTTATACTGTATATGCTGTTAAATTATTTTTAAATTGGCCATCTCTTGTTGTAATCGGTTGGTCAATGTTTATTGGCGGTATTGCACTTTCAATTATCAACTTAGATTTCTCATTTCCTTGGCATTTATTAGATATACGAGGCGTCATTTATTTCATCTTTGTGATCACTTTCGGAACGATGTTTGCTTTTTGGATGTATTTAGAAAGTGTGAAATATATTAGCCCACAAACAACAGCATTATTTGGTGTACTTGAGCCCGTAACAGCTGTTATATCTTCAGTTCTATGGTTAAAAGTACCATTTGGATTGTGGCAACTCATCGGTATGATTATCATCTTGATTGTCGTACTATATATGTCAGTAGGCATGAAACCAAGACGTAAAAAACGTAAAAAAGCCACACAAACAGATCATCTATAGTAAAAAAGAATGGTTAGAAATCTTTAAAATTTCTAACCATTCTTTTTATTGATTTTTACTTCTTTCTTCTCTAGCCTTTTTAGCTAATTTTGTAATGGTTACGTCATCCATCGGTGGATTGTGTAAGCCAGCTCTTATATCTCTATAATAGCGTTGCAACGGTCTTTCCATTTGTAAGCTTTTCGCACCTACAATTCTCATTGCGATATCAATAATTTTAATAGAGTGATTAACGACAACATGTTTAGCTGCACCTATTTCAACATCTATAACTGCATCTGTTATGGAAGGATTTAAATACTTATTGATTACACTATATATATAATGTCTTGCAGTTGTTAATTCTAATTCCATCTGACCAATATTTTGTTGAACAGCTGGAATATCAGCAATCACACCATTGATACTTCCAGGACTATATTCATTTGCAAAATCAACAGCATAATCTCGTGCTGCTTGCCCAATACCTAAATATACTGCTGGAATATGTAGATTCCATGGGTTGATATTATTACCTCTTGGACCATTCGCAACTTCTACTAAGTATTTCTCATGAACTTTAACATCATCTAACACTAAATCATGACTCTCAGTAGCACGCATACCTACCATATTCCAATTCTCTGCTATTGATAAACCTTCAGATTCTCTTGGTATTAAAAAGAAACCGAGTGCTTCTTTTTCTGGTACATATGCACCAACAAGAAAATGCGTTAACCTTTGACTCATTGTTGTAAATGTCTTAACACCATTTATAATATAATGATCTCCGACACGATCAGCGTGTGTACTTGGACGTGCACCTCGAGTTGGGCTGCCTGTTTCCGCTTCACTTACAGCTCTATTAACAATCGCGCCATTTAATACTTCTTCAGCAAATTCATCTAATAAATCTTGCGTCCATAATTTTTCTTGATAAATTTGTCCAACTACACCCATATGCCAACCAATTGCTAATGCAGTTGCACCATCAATTCTACCTAATGTTTCTTGGAATAAAATAATATCATATGGTGTCGCACCTTCGCCACCATATGATTTTGGAAGTACAATTTTAGTATAGCCTTCATCAATTAACCAATTAATATTTTCATATGGAAATTCTGAATTTAAATCATTTTTTTCAGCGTGTTTTTGTAATGACGCTTTATGATTTTCTATTTTATTAACCCATTTTTGTTGGAATTCATTCTTAATAAATAAATCTCTACTCATCGTGTCCACACTCCTTAATATCACTTTATCATTGTATTTATTTGCTTTCAATATATATCCGAGCATACCAATAAGTTTTTATAAAAAACAGGCAATACTGAAATTCACGATCGGTATCAGTATGTGCCTGTATAAAATTAATAATTAATATGACTCTCCAAGTTCATTGAAGTCTTGGTCATTGTATTTTTCTTCATCTAATTGTCCTGTAATTTTAGCAGTAGCCGTACCCGCTAACATTGAATCATTAACATTCAATGCTGTTCTACCCATATCGATTAATGGTTCAACTGAAATTAATACCCCTGCTAAAGCAATAGGTAAATTCAATGTTGAAAGTACGAGTATAGCGGCAAATGTTGCACCGCCACCTACACCTGCTACACCAAATGAACTGATGACTACAACGCCGATAACAGATAAGATAAACGGTAAATCAATGTCAATACCTGCACTTGGTGCAATCATCATAGCTAACATCGCTGGATAAATACCTGCACAGCCATTTTGTCCAATTGATAAACCAAATGAACCTGCAAAGTTTGCAATACCTTCTGGAACACCTAGTCTAGTTGTTTGTGTTTGAACATTTAAAGGTAACGTTCCTGCACTTGATCTAGACGTAAATGCGAATAGTAATGTTTCACTTGCTTTTTTAACATAAGTAGCTGGGTTTAAACCAACAACAGATACTAAAATTAAATGTATGATGAACATCGTAATTAAGGCCGCATAAGATGCTACAACAAATTTACCTAATGTCCATACTGCTTCAAAGTTACTTGTCATGACCGTTTTAGTCATAATCGCTAAAATCCCGTAAGGTGTTAATCTTAATACAAACGTAACGATTCCCATAACTAAGGCATAAATCGCATCTATCCCTCTTTTAATTAAGTTACCTTTTTCAGGTTCTTTTCTCATCACACGTAAGAAACTAAATCCAACAAATCCAGCAAATATAACGATTGCAATTGTTGAAGTACCTCTAGCACCTGTGAAATCTAAGAATGGATTGGCAGGTAACAATTCAATAATTTGTGATGGTAAATTATTAGCCGTCATATCTTTAGAAGTTTGTTCAATTTCTTGACCACGACTATTTTCTACATTACCTAAATCGATTTGTGATGCATCTAAATTGAATAGCATCGCATAAATAATTCCAATTAAAGCTGCAACAGCAACCGTTCCTAGTAAAAATGTAAATATCCAAGCGCCAGCTTTAGCAAAGTTTTGACCAATTGTTATTTTAGTAAATGCTGAAACAATTGATATAAAGATAAGTGGCATAACGATCATTTGTAATAGTTTCACATAACCTGTACCTACAATATCAAACCATGAAGCTGTCGACTCTGTTACTTTAGAATCTACACCGTAAATAAGATGTAAAGCTAAACCAAACACAATCCCTATTCCTAAACCAATAAGAACACGCTTAGAGAACTTTACATGTTTCTTATTTAAATAACCTAATAAACCTATAAATAATAAGAAAACAATAATATTAATGACTACCCAAAGTGTTTCCATTAATGGACCTCCTAAATCTTTTAATTCCGATACATTAAATAAGAATACACTTTAAAAATATGTTTTGCAATACGTTTATCTTTTTCTAAAAATTTAGATAAATACAATCAAAAAAACATACTAAGATCATTGTTTCAATAATCTTAGTATGTTTAAATTTATGATGATTTTTTTAATTACTTACGGTCGCTTTAGTTACAGTTCGACCAACTTTTGTTACTATGGGCCTCCTTAGTTACACTTCCGCCGACTTTTGTGACTATGGGTCTCCTTAGTTACACTTCCGCCGACTTTTGTTACTAACTGCTACTCTATTTCACAATACAAGACTGTCTTCAAATGCCCAAGATTTATCAGTTAATATATTTCTATAGAATGGATCTTTTCCTATTAACTTAATTTCATCTGCTAAGCTTTCGACTTCATCTAAATGGTGCGTTGTTAATATAATAAGTCTTGTTGTTTTTAAATGATTTAATAATTTATGAATGTCAAATCTAGATTTCAAATCAATACCTACTGTTGGTTCATCTAAAATTAATATACTTGGATTACCGAGCAATCCGATTAATAAATTAACTTTACGTTTTGTACCACCAGAAAGCGAAGAGATTTTTGCTGTTCTTTCATATAAATTCAACTGATTACAGTAATCTTCTATAAGCTCTGAAGATATAGGTTGTTTATTTAATGCTTTAAAAAATTCTATATTTTCATTTACTGTCATATGTTCAAATAATGCAATATCTTGAGGTATATAACCTATGATTTCTTTGATTTTTTTATTGTTTAACTTTTTCCCAAAATAACGGATACCCCCACTATCTGGATTTTCTAATGCTGTAATCATCCTTAGTAACGTTGACTTACCAGCACCGTTTTCACCTAGCAATACGGTAAGTGTCTTATCCTTAAATTTTGTATTAAAGTCATGAAAAATTTCTTTATCTTTATACTTTTTTGATAAATGCTCTATTGTAATCATGTATACACCTCCTAAACTTGAATATACAAATAAAGACAACTTATTGCGATAGACCATATGATAGACATAAATAATTTATGACTAAGCGTATTTATTTTAAATAAGAATATACTTAAGACACTTTCATATATACATAATGTCATCAATAAGACCAAATAAAATACGATGCTTAATGACCATGATAATATTAAGCTCGTAATGGCTACAATCGCGAATAATAATATGACATGACTCAATATATAATACGTATATAATTTGATTTTGGTGCCATTAAACATCATTAATCGCTCTAGTGCAGCATTTTGTTTCAGTCGTTGGTGCAATACAATTTGACTACAACTCACGATTAATAGCAATGCAACATATACTGCTGCACTAATCGAAACATCTGAATGCTTTTGAACTGCATGGTGTTCCATTTTAGAGTGAGGTGTATTTTTAATATACGCTTCTTTAATTTCTTGCATTGTTACATCTTGTTTAGATTTCTTTAAATGACCTTCAATAATGACGGGTATTTGCTGTTGGTATAAAGCTTTACTCGTCACTTCTAATGCAATTTCTCCAATGAAACCATCTTTGTAATATAGCGGAATGCTATCACGTAAACGATTTTCTTTTAAACGGGTACTAAAATCATCAGGTATTTGTAAGCTTACGATTGCTTGCTTTTTTTGAATGACATCTTCGATATACGCCTCATTCTTTGGTAAATGTATGACTTCTAAATATTTTGTTTGTTCTAAAGTATGCACTAACTCTTTTGAAGATTGAGATTTATCCAAATCTTGAACAGCTATTGGCATTTTAAATAATTGATTGTTGGATGCTTGAACGCCTACAATGAGCAATATTGTTATAAACAGCAACGCCACTAAAGTTAAATATTGTTTCCATTGCTTTTTAACAACTAAATAAAAGATTGATTTCATCGGCGATACCTCCAATACAAAGCAGAGATTACTAATACAAGCATAATACCTAAATGCCAATAATACATTGGATGTGTGTCAATAATGTAATTATTTAATAGCATTTCTACTAACTGATTAAACACAATTGAAAATGGTAATGCCTCAATTATTCCTGCACTCAAAATTTTTAAATAAATGATTGGAATCACTGCGCCAGATAACAATATTATCACTAACGTTAATAAAACTTTGAACAAATAATTCAACATACTTCTAAACGCAATATCTATAAAGAGAAACACTAAGAATATCATGATTAAATAATAAGCAATATCTAAACTAAGTTGCCCAATATTATACATTTCAAATTCTGGTTTAAGAAAATGTATGATGACCCATAAACCCAGTATACTCCATAGTGTTGTATAGAAAAGACTAAACACACCTCTTACAATTGTTAATTTTTCATATGAGAAATGATACATACTTAATCGTTCTTTCAACGCATCTTTTTGATTCATTTTTAAAATGCTAAAAATTGAAAAGAAGAAGAAAAAAATAGATACAAAATAAGTTGAAATTGTATAATAACTGAACGTATCAAATACTTTGATAGGCTCATCATCAAAGGAGCCGCTTCTATTTAAACCAGTAAATAACATATCTGTCATCATCGTTAATAATTCATTTTCGGATGCACTAGGATAAAGAGACGTATAAGACATCGCCCCACCCATCGACAACATTAATCGACTATAGACCGAATCTGTTAACTGCAAAATAATAATACTTTCAACTGATTGTTTATCATATGTATTCACAACTATTGGTAACTCACCATTTTTATAAAATGCTTTCGTCATGCCATCTTTAAAGACAAAATAGCCATCAATTTTCTTTTTTGATAATAGTTGTCGTGCTTCCTCTTCATTATAATGCTTAATAGACAAATCATTTCCAAGCGATTGCCCATCACCTATCGCATTTAAAATTAACTTTGTTTCTTTTGATTGATCTTTATCTACGATTCCAATCGTAAACGCCTGATCTTTTTCGTTTACTTGGTTAACCCCAATCATTACGGCCAACACAGCTAACAATAATAATAAAATATATGCAATCAAATACCACTTTTTAATTAAAAAAGAGTGGTATATGTTGAACAATTTTATTGTCGACATATAACCACTCCTCTCTAATTATTGAATATCTTTCGCAAGATCTTCTCCTAAATCTTGTAGCTTATCTTCTATTTCTTTTGTTAAATCATCAACTTCTGAATCTGATAATGTATTAAAGTCAATCGCGCCATCTTTCTTGAATTTAATGTCTTTTTTCAGTTCAGTTTTACCATCCATAATTAATTTAATATTTTCACCATTCACATCAAAATCAACATTTAATTTTTGTTTTTGTTGATTGTTTTTAGTGTCTGTTGTTAAATTATGGTCGTAATTTAAGTCGAAGCTTTGACCGCTAGATGGTGCAATCGTCACTTTACCTTTATCCGTACGTTTATCTCCGTCAACTTTAGATTTATTATCTAATTTTAGTGTTGTTGTTGAGTATGAATTTTCTTTGATTTCTAGATCATATTTATCGCTAATTTCATCTTTACCAGTTGATTTACCTTTAAGTGTAAGTCCACCGTCTTCACCTGGTGCTGATACTTTATAATCTACTTGTACGCCATCATCAATAACATTTGTACCTTGAATTCTAACTTTTTCATTATCTTTATTTGTAATTGTTAAGTCACGTTTCAAGATTTCTTTACCATCTACATAAATGATAGATTTAACTTTAGGATAATTCTTTACATCTTCGTCTTTAGCTTTTTTCAATAAATCTTTAATTTCTTTATCGTACTCTTTTACATTACCTTGTTTTTCTACGATGTTTTTAATATCTTCATCTTTTTTAGCTTCTTCAAGAATTGCTACAACAATTTTCTTAGTATCTTTCTCACTTAAGTTCATTGTTACTTTTTTCAAATCTTTTTCATCATCAAAAATCTTAACTTTTTCTTTGTCTTTTTCAAAGTTATCGTCATCTAATTGATCAACAAACAAGTCACTATATCTTTTTGAGATTTTGTCGATTTGATCTTGAGAGATTTGAGAGCTTGATAAGATCGTATTTAAATTTAAAGAATCATTTGTGATTTCTTGTCCATCTGCTGAATCTAATGATTCACCAGAAGCTTTTTCGATTCCTTTTTTAATTTCATTATTTTTCACTTTATATATGTCTTTAAATAATGGTGTTTCTAAATATTGATTATTTTTGTCTGCGCTCCATTGGAAGTTACCAACCTTGTTATCTGCAATTGTAGGTTCAATACCTAGTTTAGAGTTTTTCGCTTTAGGATCATGCCCAACATTGAAGACAATATTCGTTGAGTCAATAACCGACTTTGGTATACCTAATTGTGAAACTAATGAATCTGATACTTCTGCTCCAAATTTCAATGAAGTTTCATAAGATTCATCTTTCATTTTATCTTGGAATTCAGTTTCATTTTCAAACCTGTCGTTAAAATATTCTTTCCAAGATTTTGCTGATTCTTGTTCACTTAATAAATATGTATTCTTTGGCGTATTAGTTAGAAAATAATATGTTGCTGCGCCACCAATTCCTACTATTGCAAGAAAGGCTACTACAATTCCTATAATTAGTAACTTTAATTTAGTAGACATTTAAACACCTCTTTTTAAAATTTATAATCATATCATAACAAATGTTACAACATTATGACATAATATTTTAAAAATATTTATATTTTTTTGTAAATACACATTTTTCCTGGCGTATTATAACTAATCTTCATTTTATTTTTTTTCATTTTGATAATTTGATATTTGGATGGCCCCAAAGCTGGGATATATACGTACCCAAATATTTGTTTCCATAAAGGATCTATATAATAATAATATTCATCATCATATCCAATTAATAAAGTTACATGGATATTTGTAACATAGGATTTACCTTTATTTCCGATTTTAAAAACTTTTCGAATCGGTTTAGACCCTAATGTTGTATGATATATTACAATTGGATGTCCTTTATCAATTATATGCTCAAGCTCTTCAAGCTCAGTACCAGTACCATCTATAATTTCAGAGTCATATCTACTTAGAAATTCCGCAAGCACATTCGGAAAAATAGTTTGGTGATGGCCAAATTTTATTAGAAAATGATTGCCTACATATCCCTTTTCCGGGTTATCTGAATGTGTTGGCCACTCTCTCATAATAGTCGTTGCATTAATATCTTTATTATAGTAATTAAGCAACATTGAACTTGCCGTACCTTCACACCCCATGACCATTGGTATAGGAAATAATTGACTTTTCGGTTTAACATTTAATATTACGCCCATAAAGGTTCTCCTTTTACAAAATCTTCTTAAATTAAAACGTTTGTTTATACTTATAATATATCATTTAACATTTAACTACATAGTATAAGAAAGCGGGACTGAAGTATCTTTTAAATAAAAAGATTTCTTAGTCCCGCTTCTCACGATTTTTTATAATATTTCAGCTTCAATTTCCATTAATAATTTTTTTATCTTTTTATGTTGGATTTTAGATACTTGAATAGCGACAGTTCTCTCATCTTGATCATTTCTTTTCTTAGAAATAAGTCCTTTTTCTTTTAAGTTTTGTACGGCTTTTGAAATATAGTACGGCTTAAATTTAGATTGTTTGATGATATCTTTAACATTGTAACAATCTTTCTCGCCTCTATATATATAAACTAAAATATATATTTCTTCGAATGAGAGTGCAAATTGACTTTTGATATTTGCGACATAATCTTTAGATTTCTTAGTTGTGACAACTAATTCAACGATGTTTCTGATTGGTACTGATACTGATTCCATTGCAAATCAACTCCTCAAAATAATCTAATAAATTGTTGAATTGGTATATTGTGCAATCTTTAGTATCTATAGCATTTTTCCTTTTCAACACAATGATTTAATAATATTTATTATTTTATAATGAGTTTTAAAAACATTCAATAAATTTTCAAATAATGACTTTTCAACATTTTTATTTTTAAGACAAACCCTTTTATATCAAGCTCTACAGCGTTCAATCCACAAAATAATAACCCGTGTATATAGTTTGTTTTTATGACATTTTAAAAGTTCATTACTTTTGAAATATAAAGAAATCCTGTCATAAATTGAATAATATATATTAATAGTGATGATAGATTTTCTTTTGTATTTTCATAATTTTGTATTATACAAAAAATCTGATACATCATAATGTACCAGATTAAAAGGTTATATATTATTTTTTCTTACCTAATGTATCAACGAAACTTAATGCAGATAAACCTAAAAGTGTTAATGCATGTTTTGCACCTTTAAAGCCATGTCCAGCTTCATAATGTTTATATGCTGCAACTGTCATAACTGACCCTACAAGTACTGAACCTAATCTTGATAAAGATTTGTTACAAGCACTTAAGAATAAAAAGATTGAACCTACTAATTCAAGCCCGCCAGCTAATTTCATAGCGTTTCTTGAAAGACCAAAACCTTCTTCGAATTGTTGAGCCATACCGTCGTCATCTTTTACTTTTGGTTGACTTGAATCAAAAATTTGTTTACCTACATATACATTTAATAAATATCTTAACATTACTTAATTTCCTCCTTATTTTTCATATATTCATCTACAATCGGTTTAACTCTTTCACCTAACAGTTGAATAGATTTTAATACTTTTTCATGTGGCATAGAACCTACTGGTAAATGTAACATAAATCGATTAACACCTAAATCTTCGTGCAGTTTAATAATTTTTGCTGCAACTGTTTTAGGGCTTCCGACAAACATTGCACCATGAACAATTTCCTGTTCAAATTTTTCCATTGAATATGGTGGCCATCCACGTTCTCGTCCTAATTGATTTATAACATATGCACTTGATGGATAATATTCTTCCATCGCTGCTTCATCAGTTTCTGCAATGTAACCCCATGAGTGTGTCGCAACAGGTAATTTAGATGTATCAAAACCATTTGATTCAGCAACAGCTTTGTACATTGCTACATTACGTTTAAAACGACTTGGCGCCCCTCCTATAATAGCATAAGTGATAGGTAATCCCAATTGTCCTGCTCTCATAGAAGATTCTGGATTTCCTCCAGTTGCTAACCAAATAGGTAATTTATCTTGAACTGCTCTTGGAAATACTTTTAAATGGTCAATTGCTGCTCTTGTTTCTCCTTGCCAAGTTACAGATTCATTTTCATTAATTTGCATTAATAAATCCAATTTTTCTTTATAAAGTAAATCGTAATCTTTTAAGTCATATCCAAAGAGTGGAAAAGACTCAATAAAAGAACCCCTACCTGCCATAATTTCTGCTCTACCATTACTAATAGCATCTAAAGTAGCAAATCTTTGATAAACCCTAACAGGATCATCAGATGATAGTACCGTTACAGCTGATGATAATCTAATATTTTTAGTTTGACTAGCCGCAGCTGATAACACTGTAACTGGATCTGATACTGCATAATCTTCTCTATGATGTTCCCCTAATCCATAAACATCTAATCCTACTTTATCAGCTAGCTTAATTTCTTCAACGATTTGATTAATTCTTTCGTGTGCGGGGAAAGGTTTATCCACACCATTAATTGGAGAGATTTCAGCAAATGAAGATAACCCTAATTCAAATTTCATGATCTCACCTCGATATAATTAATATACTAGGTATAATTATAATACTAATTTGTTATTTGTCAATGAAATTAAACAAAATAATAAATTAGCGAATAAACTTATGCATAAGTTTATTCGCTAATTTTTATTTAAATATCATTTTCTAAATTGCATATTTTTAAAATAGACTGCTTTAATGGCAATTCTTGTTCATAGATTCTTAATTGATCGATTGTTTCTGGATTTAAATAAATACACTTTCGAGGTTCTCCATTTTGAAAAGCGACAATTGCTTCTCCATCATCTGTATTTTCAAACATTCTATCAACGTCGGAAAAATATTGACTTAAAATATAAATTAATGCATCACTATATCTTTCACGGTCTTTTTTATATAATTCAACTTGATCATCTTGTATATAATACGCATCAACAATAGTCATGCCATCCATTTCAAGTTTTTCATGAGTAACATCTTGACTCAGTTGTTTTCTCTTAAAAAATTTAAACAACATAAACGATCCCCTTCATTAATCATTTTAATTAGATTTACTTCTTTGATACTCCTGATACTCAAAAAATACTTGGAATAACATAATTAACATTGCAGGATGATATTGTGAATTGACAATATCAATATCATGATTAGATGCAATTTTAAATCTTTCAGACTTAGTTTCCATGATTAAGTTATTTGTGTCATCTGTTACTTTAACAGATCTAGATATAAATCCTGATTCAAACAACAAAGTATCGTTTTTTTCACCATTAAATATTATTCTAGGTTTGAATCCAATTTTTGTTTCGAATGTGCCTATTTTAGTATCATTCTTAAATACTTCCCAAACAGTTTTAAAAGGGGTCTTTAACTTTCCTTCTATCGATCTTTCTTGTATCACTTTAAAAGAGCCACCTTCAAATTCGATCATAAAATTATGTTTCTTTCTCCCTAATAACGCGAATGTTTCTTGTCTAGTGGATGTGTAATACAAACTTAGTATAAATATAGGATTATTGTTTTCATCATAGACTTCAATTGGTTTAGTAGATGCACCAAAAAAGTTTTCTTTGAAATGATATTGTGACATATTAACCTCCCTAATAAGCTGTTATTATGACTATTCTACCATAGCTAAATTTTGTGCACCATTTTTAATGTTTTGTGCTTTTAGAACATTTTCTATCATTAATTTAATCATTTTTTCTTTGTATGGCTTAATAGAAACTAATACAATTCTTTCATCGGTATCAGCTCTATCTTTATGAAGATAGTTTAATTGCACAAGGGCTTTTATGGATTTATTGATTTTTACTAAATCCCATCCAAATTGTTGTTTAATATCTTTTAGTGTTCGACATCCATTCTGAGACATCTGTATAAATAATAAAATCATAAATTGATCGACATTTATTCTATATTGATGATGGATATTATGATGGATTTCACTAATCATACTATTAACCTCTATAGCATAATCAATACAATAATTTGAATTTACATGTGTAGATATCTCATTTAAATTACTCTTAAAGTCCAGTTCTATTTGATTAATTAGTTGAGAAATTTTCATTTTGTGACGAGTTTCTACTATTATAATGATTTTTCTCTCATCTTGTTTTAGTCGTTCTTTTTTATAATAATTTAAATCATGTAAATAGGATATGACATGTGTTAACATCGTTTGATTAATACGAAGTACTTCTTTAAAATCTAAAGCTGTAAATTTCTTTCTCTTCTGATTATCGTTAATAAATTTCAATATTTTTAAATGATAAATATTTAATGCGTAATTTTTCTTTAGTATTTTCTTCACCTGAAAATTTAAATAATTAAATTTCAATAATTCGTTCTTATGTTCAATCATAGCTCAATACCACCTTAGTTTATTTTCGTTTTATATAGATATGTTTAATGACATCCGCTGAAGAATCATAATCTATTACTAATTTTTTTGATTCTTTTTTAAAATTTATTGTATTTATATTTTTATTCGTTTCTTCATTAAACTGCTGATTAATTGCCTTATTACGCTTAATAAAAATATCGTGAATTCTAAACTCAAATTCCTCAATGTTTAAACCAGTAATATTTAGTTTTTGCTGCAGCTTATTAAACAGTTTATTGTTTGGGAAGATTAATAGCTGATATTCATTTAAATAATGCGTTATGAGGATACTGCCATTAAAAAATATGATATTTCCTCTTAATCTTTTTAAAGTTAATATTAATTCGAATAACTGATACTGACTTTCTTTATTTAACTGTAATTCTTTTATCATAAGGTGACTGCTCTGTGAAGGTATCATACTATCAATCCAAGTATCATCTATAATAATTGAAATTCTTTGCTTATATTCTAAACACCATTTAAATGTTTCAATAAGTGAATCAATTCGATTAGGGGTTGTCGGTTGATATAAGATATTTATCGAAGAATTATTCTTTAATATAGTAGTTATTTCTCTATCGGAGACTAATTCATGGTAAACTTTATAGGCAATTTGTTTATTTCCTTCCATTATATTTGTCATTCGGTTAGTTAAGTATTTATCCCGATTATTTAATATTAGTGTTACTTTTGAATCTTTTAATGTGTCTTTTATCATTTTATAGATATGATTATATTGGTAAAATGTCATATTTAAATAGAAATGAAATTGTCGCTGTCCATAGTAGTATGTACAATCGATTAGATAATTTAAAAGTTTCTTTAAGTCTTCTTCAAACGCCTCTAGATTTTTATTTCTAGACAACTTTAATTCAAATGAAATTTCAAATTGATGCTCTAAAGAAAATGAAAACATTTGATGCATTAATCTATTTTTCTCAAAATTAGCTTCATTTAAAAACTCATCAAGTAATGAATGCGAGAATAATAAACCATATTGCCCAATTTCTCTCCTCATCGTTAAAAGTTTTGATTGTTGAAAATTATTTGTTAGTGCCTCAATGTTTCTGATATATATTAATAAGTTTGATGATGGCATATTTGATGTTAGCTGTGAGTCTATATTAATATCTAAACTAATAAAATCTACAAAATTGTTTGTCAAAGCTCTAATTTCCTGAGATATCTTATTAAAATTTTCAAGAAGATTCGAGCGCTTATTATTAAATGGATAATACTGATCATTTGTGAGTTGCTTTCGATATTTCGCTGGTGTTATATGATATTTATCTCTGAAACTTGCTATAAAGTTTGATTCGTAAGTAAAACCATTATCACCTGCAATTTGCGTTATAGACTTCTTTGAATAAATCAAGTCAAATATGGCGTAGGATAAACGAATATTTTTTCTAAGTTCTCTATATTTCATATCTGTTATTTCTTCTAGATTTTCTGAAAACCATCTCACTGATAAAATACAATTCGTCGCAACTTCAGCAATATATAACTTCTCTTTATAATGTTCATACATATAATTGATTGCTTTATGTATATCATTATTTAAAAAATAATCATGATTTTCATTTACAATTCTATATAATCGCAATGTCATCATTAATTGCTTAATTACATCAAACATATTTATGTCCTTGTCTTTTTTATATTTAATATAATTGGCGAGTACCTTATTCATGTAAAATCTAATAACATTGTAATCAAGTTTATCTACATCAATATAGTACTTTTTTTCGAATTGAAAAAAATAGTCAAGTTCACATCTTGATAAATATAAACTAGCTATAACTGTATCTTCATTAGAATAAATACGATATTGTTCTAAATCATTTATGATAAGAATGTCATTTGCTTGATATACTTTACGTTTACCATTGATATATATTTTACTACTTCCTTCTATTACATATAGCAGTATTAACCCCATATTAAAATCAGATTGAATATTTAATGGTTGATAAATCTTAAAATTACCATCATACAACATGTTAAACACCCCAATTCCTTATGAAACATCTTTATTTACTATTTATGATAATTATAATTCAACAAATATTACTAAAAATACTTTATTCTTGACTTTTTATTATGAAATTTTGTACTTATTTTAATCCTTCAGATGCAATATTCTTTTGTTTATTGGATATAATTTTTCATAGTATTATCCAAAGTCAATTATTTTATTATGTCTTAAATATTACAAACGTGTAACAAAGAATCGTGTACAACACCTAAAAGTACTTAAAAACGTTGGTATTACAACGTTCTTTATTCAGTGTAAAATGTTCGGAATTATTACATGAAATCTTTAGATATTTAAATTAAATTACAAAGCTTTAACATTCAACACAAACTAAACGATTTCTGATAAAGTAGATTTTGTTGATTAACAGCGAAGAAAAAACTTATTAGAAAAAAAACATAAAACATATACGAAAAATTATTTTTAAATTATCTAGGAGGATTTATTTATTATGAAGAAAATCGCAACAGCAGCAATCGCAACGGCAGGAATCGCAACATTTATGGCACATGACGCAGATGCAGCAGAAAATACACAAGGATATAATCCAAACGATCCATATTCTTATTCTTACAATTACACAATTGACCAACAAGGTAACTACCACTACACATGGGAAGGTAACTGGAATCCATCATCTCATTATGGTAACCAAGCTCAACAACAAGTAGCATCTAACACTGCTTCTTCAAATAACGAAGCAGCTTCAAATACAAATTATTCACAACCAGCATTCAATGCTGCACCAAATGGTGGTGGTTTAGGAGATTCACATAACACATCTTCAAATCAAAACAATGTTCGTGTAACAACTACACAAGCACCATCAACTAGCAACAATACAGCAACTACATCAAACTCAAGTTCAAATGTAAGCACTACAACTACATCAACTTCTCGCCCATCAACTGGTGGAGGAGCTAACTTATACACTGCTGGACAATGTACTTATTATGCATTCAGCAAACGTCCTGACTTAGGTAGCACTTGGGGAAATGCTAATAACTGGGCTAGTGCAGCAGCACAATCTGGTTACACAGTAAATAACAACCCATCTGCAGGTTCAGTATTACAAACTACAGCTGGTGGTTATGGTCACGTAGCTTACGTTGATAAAGTAAACTCTGACGGTTCTATCCAAGTTTCTGAAATGAACTACCAAGGTGTAGGTGTTGTTTCAACTCGTACTATCTCAGCTTCAGCAGCTGGTTCATACAACTACATTCACTAAGATGCATAAAAAAAAGAGCAATCGCTATGATTGCTCTTTTTTTATGCATTTGTTTTTACTTTTTTAATACCGATACCTGTTATACCATAAAACGCTGCAAAGATTACACATAAATAACATGGAACAGCCCACCAGAAGAAATCTCCTAATGAAACATGCAATAAATCTCGATAGTATATACCTGAAGTTCCCCAAGGAATAAATGGCAACACCATTGTTCCGCAATCTTCTAGCGTTCTTGATAAGTTCACACGATCTAAATTACGCTCATTATACATTTCCATTAACAGTACACCTATCATAATAATCACGACAGATGCAACACCAGCTGCAAAAACGAGTATTAAACTTCCCGCTATCGTAACTAATATCAGATGTGAATCTTTAGAAACTTTACTAGATATTGTCGTTAAAATAACTTTTAAACTGCCAGATGCTTCTACAATACCCGCAAAAGCATAACCACAAAAAATCGTTACAACAATTTCAGTCATACTCATAATGCCACCACGTTTTAACAGTTCTACCATTGAACTTGATGCATCATTTTCAGATAAGCCTGTCATATTGATGTTGAAACCTTGCATCGTTACATTAAATGCATCTACAATTTCAAATCCATTATTAAACACACCTACAAACATTGCGACTAAACTGGATAATAACATCATCGGTACAGTAGGTTTTCCTATACTAATACCTAATACGATAACAATGACTGGTATCCATACCCAAAAATTCAAATTAAAAGCCGTATCAATATTACTCAATAATTCATTTATTCTTTTGCTTTCTACATTTTTAGCATCAAATTGTAAACCTACTATAAACCATACAATGAGCCCTATAATTGATGCAGGTATTGTCGTCCACATCATATGTTGAATATGCCTAAAGATATTTACTTTCGTTACTAATGCAGCTAAATTAGTTGTATCTGAAAGTGGTGACATTTTATCTCCAAACACTCCACCAGCTATTACAACACCTGCAACCATACCTATCGGAATATTCATCTCATTAGCAATCGCCATTAAAGCTATACCGGCAGTACCTACTGATCCCCATGCAGTACCTGTTGCGACAGATGTAACGGCTGTTATGACAAATGCAGTTACTAGAAAGTATGTCGGATTAATCGTTTCTAAACCATAGTAAATTAAAGCAGGTACAGTACCTGAATACATCCACGTACCTATTAAAATACCGACTGCAAATATTATGTATATAGCTGGCATTGCAGTTGCTAGCCTCTTTGTAATGCCATCTTGCAAGTCTTCCCAAGTTAAGCCTACTCTAATGGCTATAAAGCTCGCATAAACAGCCGCAATAATTAATAATGGCTGAATTGGATAATGTAAAATCCCAAAACCAATCAATACGACTAACCCCATAAATAAAATTGTGGAAATTGCTTCAAATAAAGTTGGTAATCTCTTCATATAATGCCCCCTTCCATATACTTAGAAAAGTAATCATATTATTTTATATATGAAAAAAGTAGTCGCAAATGATTTGCTAACTACTCTTTTTCAATGATTTAATCCTTAATACATATATTACAAGCTAATGACATTAATTTTCTAAAAATTCCTCGTAAAACCTTATATTATCGGTATATTTTCTATATTACTGTTTGTCATAATTGGTCAAAAATATTACTAAAATATTGTATCTGATTATGATTAAGTAACAACTGTATGAAAACACACACAAACATAAAAACATCTGTTAAAGTATTATTTGTCGTCGGAAAACGACACAAACAAAACTAAAAATTTAAATTTAAAACATATACGAAATTTACGGAGGATTATTTATAATGAAAAAATTAACAGCATTCGCAGTATTATCTACGGGACTAGCAACAACAGTAATTGGAAATGGTGAAGCTTCAGCAGATACTTTCGATAACGCTCAAGCTCCAATTCAAAACCAAACTCAAACTCAAAACTTTAACTATACTAATAATTATAGCCAAAATTACAATACTTCAAACATGAGTCAATCATTTACTTCATCAGTTACTCAAACTGCAACTCAAACTTCAAGTTCATCAGCTAACTTATACACTGCTGGACAATGTACTTATTATGTATTTGACAAAAAGCAAGCAGATGGAGACCCAATTAGCTCAACTTGGGGAAATGCTAACCAATGGGCAGCAAATGCAGCAGCAGATGGTTACACAGTAAACAACACACCTAAAAAAGGTTCAATCTTACAATCAACAGCAGGTGCTTACGGTCACGTAGCATACGTTGAAAATGTAAACTCTGACGGTAGTGTTGAAGTTTCAGAAATGAACTACCAAGGTGAAGGTGTTGTATCAACTCGTACTATCTCAGCTTCAGAAGCTGGTACTTACAACTACATTCACTAAGATTAATATAATATATCTAAAAAGGAGACTAGGCATATCATTGTCTAGATCTCCTTTTTTATTTATAAAATAATTAATTTATATTATTGATTGGCTACAGCGATAAAAAATTGTATACTTAAATTAAGTTAGGAGGGATTATACATGAGTGAAAACGAACAAAATCCATTTCAACAAACTTCAACACATTCAACATATGAAGATGTATCACAACACATAGATACAACTGATGATGATAGATTATTTGGTATGCTTATATATTTAACAAGTTTCTTTGCTTCATTTTTTGCGCCACTTATCATTTGGTTAATTAAAAGAGAGAACTCTCCATTCGTTGATAAAATTGGTAAAGATTATTTAAATTTCTTTATTTCATATACGATTTGGGGACTTGTTGCTTCCCTATTATGTTTAATACTAGTAGGTTTTATTTTAATACCAATATTAGCTATTTTAGCTTTTGTCTTTACTGTTATTGGTGCTATCAAAGCATACAATGGAGAAACTTATTTACCACCATTATCAATCCGTATGATCAAGTAACACTTTCATTTTTCGAAAGTGTTATTTTTCTTTTTTGTGGTAAAACTGATTAAATACGAATATTTAATTTCATGATAGAATGATGTATACTCTTATAATCTTAAGAGTACCGTATTTTATGAATCCCCTTTTTAAACGTTATTTGTGCACTTCCATTTTATGGAAAGGCATAATTTTTTTGTACTTTATTACTACAGTGCTTTAAAGGAGGAGTTTTTTTGGATCAAAAAATTAAAAAACCGAGAAGAAGATATATAAGCTTACCGACACAAATATTAATCGCTTTAGTATTAGGTGTTGTAGTAGGATACTTTTTACACGGACAAGACCATTTGATTAAATTCATTCGACCTATTGGAGATATCTTTTTAAACCTTATTAAAATGATTGTTATTCCAATTGTATTCTGTTCACTAGCATTATCAATTTCAAACGTTGGTGATATGCATACAGTTGGTAGATATGGTTGGAAAACAATTTTATACTTTGAAATCATCACTACAATTGCAATTGGATTGGGAATTATATTCGGAAACTTATTCAAACCTGGATTAGGGATTGACGCAAACAAATTACCTAAAGGTGATATTTCTAAATACGAACAAACTGCCGATGCTGCAGAAAAATCGACTTATGGTAACCATATGATAGATACAATAGTTGGCATCATACCTACAAATATATTTGAAGCTTTAACAGCTGGAGAATTACTACCTATTATATTCTTTGCAGTATTCTTCGGATTAGCAATCGCTGCAGTTGGTGAAAAAGGTCAGCCAGTTAAAGATGTATTAAGCGGAACATTAGAAGCTGTATTCTGGATGATACATAGAATATTACGATTAGCGCCTTACGGTGTATTTGCTTTTATCTGTGTAACGATTATGACATTTGGATTATCTGCTTTAATTCCATTAGTTAAGCTATTAGCAGTTGTTGTAGGTGCAATGGTATTCTTTATTATTGTTGTATTAGGGATTGTCGCAAAAATTTGTGGCATCAGCGTATTCTCTATTATTCACATATTAAAAGACGACTTATTGTTAGCATTCTCAACTTCAAGTTCAGAGACAGTACTACCATCAGTAATGGAAAAAATGGAAAAGTTCGGTGCACCAAAAGATGTTGTTTCATTTGTTGTACCAACAGGATATACATTTAACTTAGATGGTTCAGCCTTATACCAATCAATCGCAGCATTATTTGTTGCACAGATGTATGGTGTCCATTTAACACTTGTTGAACAGTTAATATTAATGTTTACATTGATGATTACATCTAAAGGTATGGCTGCTGTTCCTGGTACTTCTATAGTTGTTCTTATTACAACATTAGGATCTATGGGATTAAATCCAGAAGGACTTGCATTAATTATTGGTATAGACAGACTATTAGATATGACAAGAACATGTGTCAATGTTGTAGGTAACGCACTATCAACAGTTGTTATCTCTAAATGGGAAAACAAATATGACCATGTAAAAGGACAAGAATACTTAAAATCATTGAAAAAAGCATCATAAAAAAAGATTCGGCTAAGGGGAGCCGAATCTTTTTATTTTAGTTTATTTTAGTGAATCCACAATTTCTTTAATTTCATCTTGTTTTAAGTCTACAACAATTTCTCCGTCTTTAGTATCTTCTTTTAAAGCATCTTTAGCTTCTTCTGAATGATATAATTCTGCAATTTTCTTGAATGTTTTATTATCTTTGTCTTTCGTATTTGCTGCGATAAAGTTGATATAAGGTTTAGCTGCATTAGCATCTGGATCTTCTAAGAATATAGGGTCTTTCTTTGGATCTAATCCTGCTTTTGAAGCTACACCATTATTAATAACAGCAATATCCACTTCATCTAATGCTCTCGCTGTTTGTTGTGCATCTACTGCTTTAATGTTTAAATTCTTTTTATTTTCAACTATGTCTTTAGGTCCACCACTTAAACCGAAGTTCTTATCTAATTTAATGTAACCTGCTTTTTCTAATAATTTTAACGCTCTTGCTTGGTTTGAAACATCATTTGGAATCACGACTTTCGCACCATTTTTTAAATCTTTTACATCTTTTAATTCTTTAGAATATATACCTAACGGTGCAAACACTGTTGTTCTAATAGGTGTAATGTCTGTACCTTTATTTGCTTTCTTAAATTGATCTAAAAATGCGAAATGTTGGAAGGCATTTAAATCAATGTCTCCGTCTGATAAAGCTTTATTTGGAACATTGTAATCTGAAAACTGTTTAATTTCGACATCAATGCCATCTTTCTTAGCTAATTCTTTAACTTTATCCCATACTGCTGTGTCATTCGACGCGATACCGATTGTGACTTTTTTGTCGTCTTTCTTATCTCCACATGCTGCGAGTAATAAGACTAATGCTACTAATAATGTTAAGACTTTTTTCATTTAAACTTCTCCTTTATATTAAAATGTTTATTTAACTTCTACGTACTAATCTAGATAATACATTACCTAGAGATTGAATAACTTGTACCATAATAACAAGTATAATAACGGTAATAACGATGACGATTGTATCAAATCTTTGATAGCCGTATGCGAGTGCTAAGTCACCTATTCCGCCGCCACCAACTGCACCGGCCATTGCTGTAGCACCAATTAAACCAATAATTGAAGTTGTTAATGCTAAAATTAATGAACCTAATGCTTCCGGTAATAAGAAATATCTAATAATTTGAAATGGTGAAGCACCCATTGAATGTGCAGCTTCAATAACTCCAGAATTAACTTCTAATAATGAGTTTTCTACTAATCTTGCTATATAAGGTGCAACATAAACAGTCAGTGGTACAATTGCTGCAGATGTACCTATTGAAGTACCTACAATTAATTTAGTAAAAGGTACAATCGCAATTAATAAAATAATAAAAGGTAATGATCTGAAAATATTAATAATTGGGTTAAGTAAATAATAAATAATGACATTTTCCCATATACCATTTTTTCTTGTAATCACTAACAAAATACCTAATGGAATACCAATTAAGGCACCTAATACAAGTGATACAGTTACCATGTATAAAGTTTGATATATAGAATCTAACAATAGTGAAGAATCTAATGATGATCCGAACATTATGCACCAACCTCCTCAAATTCTATATTTAATGAATCTAAATGGGCAAAGCTTCTTCTAATTGCACTGTCGTCACCTTTCAAACGTAACGTTAAGTACCCTACAGGTGTGCCTTGAATATCTGACATTGAAGCAAACAATACATTAATTTGAACTTGATATTTTGTAATTAAGTCATTAATGATAGATTGTGTCACTTTATCTCCATCTATATATAATTTAATGTCTGTTGCTTGATGATCAGTTGGTATTAATTTTCTTAAATTAGGTGATATATCTGTTGTAATAACTGTAGATACAAAGTTCTTCGCTGTTGCTGTTTTAGGATGGCTGAAGACATCTAATACAGGTCCAATTTCGATTACTTTACCATTTTCCATCACTGCGACTTTGTTACAAATCTTCTGTATCACACTCATTTCATGTGTAATCAGTAGAATTGTGACACCAAACTCTTCATTGACACTTTTCAATAATTTCAATATAGAATCTGTCGTAGCCGGGTCAAGTGCACTTGTTGCTTCGTCACATAATAATATTTTAGGATCTGTCACGAGTGCTCTTGCAATAGCCACTCTTTGTTTTTGTCCGCCAGATAATTCATTTGGATATTGCTTCCCTTTATCCTCTAGACCAACAAACTTGAGTAGTTCATCTACTTTAGCTTTAATTTTATCTTTACTTGTACCTTGCAAAATAAGCGGCATCGCAACATTATTAAACACTGTCTTAGAATTTAATAAATTAAAATGTTGGAATATCATGCCGATATTTTTCTTAACACTTTGTAATTCTTTCTTTGAATACTGATTGATGTCATGGCCATCTACAATGACCTCTCCCGTTGTTTTTTCTTCCAATACATTAACAAGTCTTATTAACGTACTTTTTCCTGCTCCACTATATCCAATTACGCCAAAAATATCTTGTTCTTCGACTTTAAAACTGACATCATTTAAAGCTTGGATTTTAGAATTCTTTTGCTGGAAAATTTTATTTACATTTTTAAATTCAATCATCGTATTTATCCCTTCCGAATTCTTATTAATATGATAAGAATTATATGGGTGTTTCCTTTTATCGTCAATACTTATAATCAAATTTTTCTAAATATTCATTTATCTATATTGTATTTTTTCTCTTTAATGATTGATTAACATGTTCTTAATGAATTTTTATTAATGTAAGCGCTATCAATAATTTATTGACAACTTTGTGAACAACAAATAAAATGAAACTTAAGATGTATTTTTACATCTAAAAATAAGGGGGTTATAAGTATGGCAGAGCATGATTTCAAGCGTTTAGCAGCAGATCCAAAGTTTAAAGAACTTCTGAAAAAAAGAAGTAATTTCATATTTCCTATCTCTATATTCTTTATTATTGCAACGCTCCTATTTCCAGTATTAACTGGTTATACAAACATCTTGAATAATATTGCATTTTGGAATATCTCTTGGGCATGGATTTACGCTTTATTATTATTCATTATGGTTTGGACACTTGTCACTTTGTACATGCGAAAAGCGAAGTCTTTTGATAAAGATGCTGAGGAACTATTAAAAGCATATAGAGAGGAGCAAAACTTATGAATGTCATCGTTGTCGTTATGTTTTTAGTATTTGTCGGGATCACATTGTTTATTACATATTTTGCATCTAAAAGAACGCAATCAGCAAATGACTTCTACACTGCTGGTGGTGGTTTAACAGGTTGGCAAAATGGATTGGCAATTGCAGGTGATTATTTATCTGCCGCATCATTTTTAGGTATAGCAGGTGCCATCGCATTATGGGGGTTTGATGGTTTTTTCTATAGTATCGGTTATTTAACAGCTTATCTTATTGTGTTATACATTGTAGCTGAGCCGTTAAGAAATCTTGGTAAATATACTTTAGCAGATATGATTGCAGCACGATTTGAATTGAAAAAAGTGAGAGCAATGGCTGCAGTTTCTTCTATTACAATAGTTATTTTCTATATGCTTGCACAACTCGTTGGTGCAGGTGCACTTATTCAATTACTATTTGGTATACCTTATACACTCGCTGTTATTCTAGTTGGTATTATGATGACCATTTATGTATTATTTGGTGGTATGACAGCAACAAGTTGGGTACAAATGGTTAAAGCAGTATTACTTATGATTGGCACTGTGATTATTTCATTTTTAGTGTTATTACATTTTGACTTCAACCTTTCTACGATGTTTGGTGAAATGCATAACATTAAGTCATCTGATTTCAAAGGTGAATTTATTAATCCAGGTTCACAAGGTAAACCACCGTTAGATAACATCTCATTAATTATTGCGTTATTATTTGGTACAGCTGGATTACCACACATATTGATGCGATTCTTTACAGTTAAAGATGCTCAAACGGCAAGGTCTTCTGTTATGTGGGCAACATGGATTATCGGTATCTTTTACATTTTAACGATATTCCTTGGATTTGGCGCAGCAGCATTATTAACACGTGAAGAAATTATTAGCGCCAACCCTGCTGGTAATATGGCAGCCCCATTATTAGCAGCTAAATTAGGTGGAGATTTCCTAATGTCATTTGTTTCGGCCGTTGCATTTGCTACGATATTGGCAGTAGTAGCAGGTTTAGTATTAACAGGCGCGTCTGCATTCGCACATGATATTTACGGGCAAGTCATTAAAAAAGGTAAAATAAGCGAACGTGAACAGATGAAAGCAGCAAAATTAGCTTCATTAGCAGTTTCAGTCGTATCCATTATATTAGCCTTATTTGCTCAAAATTTAAACGTAGCATTCTTAGTATCATTAGCATTTTGTGTCGCAGCAAGTGCAAATTTACCAGTCATTGTATTTACGATATTTTGGAAGAGATTTAATACACACGGTGCCATCACAGGAATAGCTGTCGGCTTAATCGTGTCACTTATACTCGTTATACTAAGTCCAAATGTCATGAATCCAGAAGGAACAGCATTTATTACAATGTCGCCAATATTCCCTTTATCAAATCCTGCAATCATATCAGTACCAGCAGGCTTTATTGGTGCATTTTTAGGAACATTCCTAGGTAAATCAGAATCACATGATAAATTCCAAGAAGTACAAGTTAAATCAGCAACAGGTATATCAACTTCAGATATTACACATTAAAAATTAGTAATGTTGGTGAAGTATTTAGGGACAGAATTCCGAGTAATGTCCCTAAGAGGCTGTTAGAGACACAATTCCGAATAATGTCCCTATTAGATGCTCCTAACTATAACTTCTTAGAATTCTGGTAATTAAACGGTTCTAACTACCATTTCTCAGAATTCTAGTAATTATCACAACCAACTAACTTATTAAATGTCAAAAACCGCTTAGACATCCGTCGTGTCTAAGCGGTTTTTACTTATTTTAATTTTGCTTTTTGTAAGAACTTCACTTTTTTACTAAGTGATTTTGAAGATTTTTGTTTGAGCATTTTATTTCTTATTTTAATTTTTAAAGTACTTGAAGATTGTGCTACTTTACCGATTTTTCTTGATTTTATAATGACTTTTTTAGTATGTTTCGTTCTTAATTTGTCATATCGTTTTAAGGCTGATTCTATATCTCGATCGTTTATTAAATTAACTAATGTTACGGCGTCTTCTATTGCTTGGCCTGCACCTTGTCCCATGTTCGGTGTTGTTGCATGTGCTGCGTCACCTAATAGAACAACTCTATTTGAAACGAATGATTTCAATGGTACGAGGTCATACATATCATGATGTAATATGCCTGTTTCTTCTTGTGCATCTAATACGGTTCTTACTTCATCTGGGAATTGATTGAAGTATGCTTGAAGATGTGGTTTCTCAAATGACTTAAATTGCAAATCATTTTCTTTAGCATTCATTGTGCAGAACCAGTATAATTCGTTGTCTTTTAAAGGAACTATGCCAAATCTTCCTTTATGTCCCCAATATTCTAATGTAACGTCTTGTTCGATATTTAACTTCTCATTTACAACGCCTCTGAAACAAGTGTATCCAGCATACTTAGGTGCTGATTTCGGAAAAAGTTGTGTTCTTACTTTTGAATGTATACCATCTGCAGCAATTACTAAATCAAATTGTTCTTCTATACCATTTGTAAAATAAAGTCGTACATCGTCAGCTGTTTGTTTAAACGTTTTAACTTCATGATTTAAATAAATATTATCTGATGGTACATGTGTTTTTAAGATTTCATGTAACACTTTTCTATGAATCGTAATATTTTTATGTTCATCTTGATCCATCATTAATGAATTTAAAAATTCATCTAAATCAGATCTAATTTCTATTTTTCTTAATGGTTGGCCTTCTTGCTCAATTGCATATGCCATTTTATATTGTTTTAATGCTTTAAGGACATTACTTCCAATGCCTAAACCGGCGCCATCTTGTTCTAAATTGCCACGTTGTTCATAAACATAAACTTCATGTCCCGTTTGACTTAGTAATCCAGCAGTCGTTAATCCACCGATGCCTGCCCCAATTACAGCAATTTTCATTTTGTTCACTACTTTCCTTGAAATAAAAATTTGATTATAAACTTTATTTTAACACGAATCCTTATATATCTTTACCCCTAGTTCATATTGAACTAGGGGTAACCTTTATTTGTAATAGTCTTTATGGACTTTTGATTTCTTCAAATTATGGTCATCATAATAACCTTCCATAATTTTACCGATACTTGTTGCCCAATTCACATCTGTTGCATATAGATGTTGTCCAGGATTATAAGGGTTCCATCTCATTTTATATAATGTGTCTTGCCCATTGTTAAGATAGTCCTTTTTAATAAATTCTGCGCCTCCATTTATAGCTTTTTCTGGAGAAGTCCAACCTTTCTTACGCGCATAACTACTACCCGTTTCTACAGCATCTTGATCAAATGCCCCAATCCCATAGAAATTATAGAATGTTTTACCGTTGGACATTTTGACACCACTTGCCAATTCAGAATTACCATTTCCAGTTTCGATAAAAGCATGACTCATCAAGTAGATGATATTGACATCATATTTTTCTTGGGCTTCTATAAAAGCTTTTTCTTTACCTTTTAATATGCCTTTATCTTTTAAAATGTCTTTAACTTGTTTTTCTGATACATCTACTTTTTTAGATATATCTATGAATTGAAAGTCTGTCTGACTTTTGTCAATATCCATAAATTTATCTATATCTTTTTTATCAGCATACACGAATTTATTGTCCTTTTGTGTAACAGCTGGTGCATCACTTTGCGTTTGAATTTCGAGCGCTTCTTCATAAGTATGTGTTTGATGATTTTTAAAAAAAGGAGACTCAAAAATAAATAATAAAACAATAAATATAATAATAATTGTGAGCCCTAAAATTAAAGAAAACCTTTCTCTCAAAAAGTTAATAATATTCACACCTTTTCTATTTGTATAAGCAATGTTACTGTTTTAACTTATCTTATATTTTCTTAAATTTCAACGAAATGTTTTCAAAAAATAAGAGTGAGACAGAAATCTGTCTCACTCGTCTCTACTCATACCTTTTAAAAAGTTCAATAATAGCGTTACACTTTGATTAATTTCTGGATCTTTAAGTGCGCCTAATAAATCTGTAACAGAAGTCTTCTTATAAGGATTAGCCCTATTCGCAACTTTCATGCCGTTATTAATCCTTCTCACGAAAGTAGATGTTTCTTCTATATCCAATTCTCCTAATAGAAATAGAACTTGTCCAAGATTTCCTAAAATACCTTCATATTGTTCTTTATTCAGTTCATTGACGATATTTTTCGTAATGATTTTACGTTGCACAATGGCTGCGTGAAATGCATCTAACGCTTCCGCTTCTTCCAGTGCATCGAGTATATCAATTCCTTTTTCAATGGCAATTTTTCGATCTGATAATCGTGATTTAATGTCATTCATATTTTCTTCAATTATATATTCTCTACTTTTATGAATTTTCTTAATCACTTTAACTCTTTCACCCATTATGCATCGCCACCTTTACTAGGGAATGTATAACTTGATTTCGCCCACTTGTCTTGTACTCTCACACTAATCTGTGGCTGTCTATTACCAAACCGCGAATTATGTTTAGGTATAGGTGATTTGCCTTTTTTAGTGATAACTTCTAACTTCGCATAATTATCTTTATATGCTGGTGTATTTGTATCTTTATCAACATCACTATCTGTTACAAAGTTAGGTGCACCTTCATTCTGATCATTTAACGGAATATAAATATTATTACCTGTTACTCTGTCTGTAACTTGCACATTCACTTCTACTGTACCTACTTTAGAAGTTACATTAACTCTCGCACCATTTTCGATACCGTGTTCTTCAGCGAGTTCTTTAGAAATTTCACAGAAGTTTCTAGGCATTTTATATTTTAAACCAGGTACTTGATAAGTCATATTACCTTCATGGAAATGTTCTAATACACGTCCATTGTTAACGTGTAATGACATTTCTTTTGTCTTTTTAGATTCGACATTAAATGACAATGGATAAAGTCTAGCTTTGCCATCAGGGAAATTAAATCTTTCTGTATATAATAATGGTGTATCTGTGCCATCATCATTCATTGGCCATTGTAGACTATCAAATCCTTCTAAACGATCATACGTAATACCTTTAACTAAAGGCATGAGTGATTGTGCTTCATACCATATTTCACTAGGATGTTGATAATCCCAATCTGCGCCTAGTGACTGAGCAATTAATTGAATGATTTCCCAGTCTGGTTTTGAATCTCCAAGCGTGTGTAATGCTTTATTTATTCTTTGAACACGTCTTTCAGTATTTGTAAATGTACCATCTTTTTCTAATGAAGGAGATGCAGGTAACACAACATCCGCAAATTCGGCTGTTTTTGATAAAAATAAATCTTGAACGACTAAGAAATCAATTTTCTCAAATGCTGATCTGACATAATTAATATTAGCATCTACAACACCTGTATCTTCACCTTTAATATAAAGTGAGTGTAATGTCCCTTCATGTATACTATCTATCATTTGATGGTTGTCCAAACCTCTTTCTGAATCGAGCGAAACTTGCCAAGCTTGTTCAAATTTATGTCTCACTTCATCATCAGACACATCTTGATATCCTGGGAATGTGTTTGGCATACTGCCCATATCACTACATCCTTGAACATTGTTGTGACCTCTTAAAGGATAAGCACCTGTGCCAGGTCTCATATAATTACCTGTTACTAACAATAAGTTAGAAATGGCTGTACTTGTATCACTACCGATACGATGTTGCGTTACACCCATAGCCCAACAAATGGATAGAGATTCAGTTTCTGCAACTTGTTTAGCAATATGTTTAAGTTCTGTTTGACTAATGCCCGTTAGACTTTCTGCATGCTCTAACGTAAACGTTTTAAGACTGTCATAATAACTATCAAAATCATTAACCCATTTATTGATAAAAGCTTTATCGTGCCAATTTTGGTCGATAATATATTTTGTTACAGCTGATAGCCAAACTAAATCTGTACCAGGATTTGGTTGATAAAATTTATCTGCACGTTCAGCCATCTCATGTTTTCTAATATCAAATACATATAATTTTTGTCCTAATAATTTATGTGCACGTTTAATTCTACTCGCTATAACAGGATGTGCTTCAGCTGTGTTTGTACCGATAGTAATGACCATTTTAGCTTTTTCTAAATCTTCAATTGAACCGGAATCACCACCGTAACCTACAGTTCTAAACAATCCTTGAGTAGCTGGTGATTGACAATATCTAGAACAATTATCGACATTATGCGTTCCGATAACTTGTCTCGCTAATTTCTGCATTAAATAAGATTCTTCATTCGTACATTTAGAAGATGAAATAAACGCTAATGCATCTTTACCATATTGATTTTTAATTTGAGAAAATCGAGTACTGATCACTCTCAAAGCTTCATCCCATTCAACTTCTTGGAAATAGCCTTCTTTTCTAACCAAAGGCTTAGTTAATCTATCTTCAGAATTCACATAATCCCAAGCAAATTTCCCTTTTACACACGTAGAAATATGATTTGCTGGAGAATCTTCATGCGGTAACACTCTTAATATTTCTCTATCTTTTGTCCAAACATCAAAAGAACAACCTACACCACAGTATGTACATACTGTCTTAGTCTTCTTAATAACATCTTCTCTAATCGCCGCTTCTGAATCAGAAATCGCAAATAGAGGTCCATACCCAGTTTCAGCTTTTTTAGTGAGTTCAATCATCGAACGTAATAAACCTGGTTCTTGATCAGTCATATAGCCTGCATTACCTAGCATGTTATTTTCCATCAAAGCATTACATGGACATACCGTTACACATTGTCCACAATTCACACAACTTGATTCATCAATCGCACGATCATTGTCCCAAATAACTCTAGGTTGTTTTCTTTCCCAATCAATCGTCAATGTTTCGTTCACTTGTACATCTTGACATACCTCTACACATCTTCCACATAAAATACATTGATCCGGATCATATCTATAAAATGCCCCAAAATCTTTTTCATAACCTTTAGATTGGAATGGATTAGATTGATGTTCCAAACCAAATTCACCCATTGTATTATGAATTTCGCAATTGCCATTATTATAATCACAAACTGTACAATATAATTCATGGTGTTCAAGCACTCTGTCCAATGCTTGTTTCTGAGCTGATTTTACAGATTCAAGTTGCGTATTCACAACCATACCATTCTCAATCATCGTACTGCACGCACGTTGAAGTTGCCCATTAACTTCAACGACACATGAGTCACACGTTTCAATGGGTCCTAAAGATTCGTTGTAGCATATAGACGGCACAAAGGATAACTTTTCAGCTTTAATAAAGTCCAATAGCCTCATGCCCTCTTCTACAAGAAAATCTTTACCATCAATTGTTATAACCTGATGTTCTTGCATATTGACTACCCCCTCTATGAAATTATGCCCAAAAAAGCCAAATATAATCATCTTTAAATGAAAAGGCTTACTTTTGATTATAATTTTGTAATTTTACAATTGCAAATAATTGTTACGTTTACTATATCGACAAATTTTCAGAAATTTCAAAAATATTATTGATACACTGTAAAATTTTTGCTAATCTATGAATATTCTTAGTTCGAAAGAAGGTTTTACAATGGTTACATTTATTTCTAGTATTATTATTTTAATTTTGGGGTATATCTTTTACGGAAAATATGTTGAACGTGTATTCGAGATACATCCAGATAAACAAACTCCAGCGTATAGTAAACAAGATAATATGGATTTTGTACCTATGCCTGCTTGGAAAGGATGGATGATTCAACTGCTCAACATAGCTGGATTGGGTCCGATATTTGGTGCAGTAGCTGGTGCTTTATATGGACCTGTAGCATTTATCTGGATTGTTGTAGGTTGTATCGTCGCTGGAGGTGTACATGACTACTTCTCAGGCATGCTAAGTTTGAGACATGGCGGTGCACAGTTCCCTATGCTTGTACAACATTATTTAGGTAAGATTATTAGAGTGTTCACAGACGTTGTGTCTGTCGTCTTGATGGTGCTCGTTGCAGCTGCTTTTGTTGCTGGTCCAGCTCAATTATTATCAAGCAAGACACCTATTTCATTCTTCGTAGCATTAGTTATCATTTTTACATACTTTATACTAGCAGCTATTCTTCCTATCAATAAAATAATTGGACGTATTTATCCAATATTCGGTGTTATCTTAATCGTAATGGCAGTTAGTGTAGCCGTTGCTCTAATATTCAGTGGTAAACCTATTCCTGAAATTACCATTCATAATATGCATCCTAAAGAACTACCTGTTTGGCCATTACTTATGGTGACAATATCTTGTGGTGCAATTTCAGGTTTCCATTGTACGCAAAGTCCAATCATTTCACGAACAGTTAAAAATGAATCAGAAGGTAGAAAAGTCTTTTATGGTGCAATGATTTCAGAAGGTATTATTGCATTAATTTGGGCAGCAGCTGGTATGACATTCTTCGGTGGTACAGAAGGATTAGCAACAAAATTACAATCTATTGGTCCAGCTGGTGTAGTTGACCAAATCTCAATGGAACTATTAGGACCATTTGGTAGTATCCTTGCACTACTTGGTGTTATCATCCTACCTATTACAACTGGTGATACTGCACTTAGAAGTTCAAGAATGATTATAGAAGATTTCATGAGAGATAAAATAAATATTAAACCAAAAGTATTAATGATTGCAGCAAGCTTTGCTGTAGGATTACCAGCTTTCTTACTATCAACAATTGATTATTCATTCTTATGGAGATACGTTGGATTCTCTAATCAAATCGTCGCAACCGTTATGTTGTGGGTAAGTGTAAGTTACTTATTAAGATATGGCAAGAAACATTTAGTAGCCGGGATACCAGCATTATTCATGACAGCTGCAATTAGCGTGTATGTGTTATATGCACCTGAAGGATTATCATTACCATATCAAACATCTGTAATAGGCGGATCAGTGGTATTTCTAATTGTCGCTTCATTATATGTACGTGCAATTATTAAACATGCAGATCCAAGTAGAATCCCGACACCTACAAGAGATTTATATACATCATAAAAATTGAGACTTCCGATTATACGTCGGAAGTCTTTTTGTTGAGTATGTTTGGTGTGAAGTGATGATTATGGGGTTTTTAGTTACAGTTTGGTCGGGTTTTGTAATTAACAGCCCCCTTAGTTACACTTCGACCGACTTTTGTAATTAACTCACCCACTATATACATGCCGTTCTTGGAATCCTAAAAACTACCAAACCTCCTATTATTGTTAAAGGATACAAATAATCATATATTTTTTATAATCACAATCTATCTATAATATTGAAACAGTTGTACTATTGTATTACATCATATTTTAAAAAGGAGAGATTATTCATGTCTATAGACATAAAATCATTAGAAGATACGTATCCTATTATTTCTAATATTAAACGTGGAGAAGAAATATTCTGGAAAAACCCTGACTATTTAGCGACTACTGACTTACCATTTTCAATGGATGATGTATTAGATGCTGAACAAAGATTGGCACGTTTTGCCCCGTATATTGAAGAAGTCTTTCCTGAAACGAAACAAAATAATGGAAAAATTGAATCTCAAATTTTTTCATTAGATCATTTCAAAAGAGCACGATTCAGCCATTTAAAGGGACATTTATTACTTAAAGGTGACCACGCTTTACCTATTTCTGGTTCTATTAAAGCACGTGGTGGCATTTATGAAGTGCTAAAGTTTGCTGAGGAAACGGCAATTAAAGAAACTAATTTTACGATTAATAGTGATTACCGCCTACTTGCTACTGAACAATATCAATCTATTTTCTCTAAATACAGAATTGCTGTTGGATCAACTGGCAATTTAGGATTAAGCATTGGTATTATGAGTGCCAAATTAGGTTTCAAAGTAACAGTTCATATGTCTCAAGATGCTAAGACATGGAAAAAAGACCTTCTCCGTTCTAAAGGAGTCGAAGTCGTAGAACATGTTCAAGATTATGGTTATGCTGTAAAAGAAGGTCGTAAAGTTGCAGCAGATGATCCATATTGCCACTTTGTTGATGATGAAGCATCTAAAGATTTATTTTTAGGATATGCAGTCAGCGCACTAAGACTTAAACATCAATTGAAAGACTTAAATATTCATGTAGATAAAGAGCATCCGTTATACGTCTATTTACCATGTGGCGTTGGTGGTGGTCCTGGTGGTGTCGCATTTGGATTAAAACTTATTTATGGTGATCATGTATATCCTATCTTTATTGAACCTTCTGAAGCACCTTGTATGACTTTAGGTATGATTACACAACTACATGATCAAATTTCCGTTCAAGATATAGGTTTATCTGGAAAAACAATTGCAGATGGTTTAGCAGTCAGTCGCCCTTCTAAATTAGTCGGAAACATAATGACTTCACTATTGTTTGGTTCATGTACTGTGAATGACCATCAACTTTATCTTTATTTAAAATCTTTAAAAGATCATGAAAATATCTTTATAGAACCTTCTGCTACTTCAGGTTTCCAAGGTTTGAAATATATTCATGATTTAAATTATGATTCTGAAAATGCCACGCACCTCGTTTGGTCAACAGGTGGTAATATGGTGCCAGAAAATGAACAAAAGATTTATTATCAAGAAGCTGTAGATATAGAAAAAAGGGGTTATGAAGATTGATTTTATTAATTATTCTAGGCATTTTAGCAGGGTTATGTGTACCATTACAAACATCTATTAATACGAAACTTGGTAGTTACACGAAATCACCCATACTCGCATCATTTTATTCATTCTTAATTGGAACCATTGTGTTAATCATTGTGAATACTATTATGAATCCACAAAAATTAACACCTTCATTTATAATGAATCAAGACTTTTCATACGTTTGGTTTACAGGTGGTCTATTAGGCGTCGTCTTTTTAACAGGTAATTTATTGTTACTTCCAAGAATTGGCGCAGCATTAACAGTCGTGATGACAGTTTCTGGTCAAATCATTATGGGACTGATCATCGACCAATTTGGATTATTTGATGCTGACATTCATACAATCAATATCGGAAGAATTTCTGGCGTAATTCTGATGTTACTGGGTATATTATTAATGAATTATAAAAAGAAATCATCACGTGTCATTACAACACAATCTAATCATACAAACTATTGGATGATACTCGGTATTATGACTGGTTGTCTTCCCCCTATTCAAACAGCTATTAATAGTGCACTCAGATATGAAGTAGATTCATTTTATTTTTCTGCACTTATTTCATTTGCTGTTGGGACAATCGCTTTATTCTTTCTTTCACTTATTCTTGTTCGTAGAATTCGTTTTAGCTTCCATCAACCTGAACAAGGTACGATTAAACCGATTTACTTTATTGGTGGTGCATTAGGTGTTGTATTTGTTACGACGAACATATTACTTATGCCTGAACTCGGTGCAGCACTTACATTAATGGTCGTTATATTTGGACAAATGTTAATGGGGCTCTTAATTGATCATTTCGGTTTATTTAATACACCAAAATTTAAAATTACAACGAGACGATTAATTGGCGCAATATTAGTCTTTGTTGGCATTGTCATTCTTAAATTATTCTAATTTAACACTAAGGAGGTCGTTGTGATGGATCTTTCACTTAAATCAGGCGATGGTATGTTGAACATTAGAGTTGGCGCAATCATCAAAGATAAGCATGGTTATTGTTTCCACTATGATAAAAAACATGATTATTATGCATTAATTGGTGGGAGAGTAAAATATTTCGAAAGCTCGGACTCAGCTATTAAACGTGAAATCAAAGAAGAACTCAATATTGAATGTGATGATATTTACTTTTTAACGACTGTTCAAAACTTCTTTGAATATGAAAGTACGTCTTATCACGAAATATTATTTATTTATCATGCTACAATTAATGAATCTTTAGATGATTTAACCATTCCATTCGATCAAAAAATTAAATATGTATCATTAAAAGTCTCAGAAATTCCTGAAATCAAACTGCTACCTCAAAAAGCAAAAGAAATCATTTTGAAAAGAGTAGACGTTCAGCCACTATTTATAGACAGAGATTTACCTAATTAATATTTATTTCTATTAAGAACGCGAAAAAACGCGTTCTTTTTTTATTATTTATAGTTCTTATAATCAATTAATCTGTCCAATTCTCATTTTAAATAAAAATTATTCTATTAACAATTTGTGTACAAAACGTAAAATTTACTCAAAAAGCCCTGTTTAATGTTTAGTTTTTACACTTTTAGGTTATTATATCTAAATATATAACAAAGTAGCTCTGTAATTCTTTCTGTATTTTTTATTCTTTTACTTGTCACTTTGCTCACTTTAAATTATAATTAGTATGAAATTAGAATTATTATAATTAAGAAATCTTGAGGAGGATTATGATATGAGTAATAAATCAAAACTTACAGGACTTTTTGGTGCGCCAGTATCAGATCGTGAAAATTCATTAACTGCTGGTAAACGCGGACCACTTGCTATGCAAGATATTTATTTCTTAGAACAAATGGCACATTTCGACAGAGAAGTGATTCCAGAGCGACGTATGCACGCTAAAGGTTCTGGTGCGTTCGGTACTTTTACTGTTACACATGATATAACACAATATACAAATGCTAAAATATTCTCTGAAATTGGTAATCAAACTGAAATGTTTGCACGTTTCTCTACAGTTGCTGGTGAACGTGGTGCTGCAGAAGCTGAACGTGACATACGTGGTTTCGCACTTAAATTCTATACTGAAGAAGGTAACTGGGACTTAGTTGGTAACAACACACCTGTATTCTTCTTCCGTGATCCTAAATTATTTGCAAGTTTAAACCATGTTGTTAAACGTGACCCTAAAACAAACATGCATAACCCACAATCAAACTGGGACTTCTGGACATTATTACCTGAAGCATTACACCAAGTTACAATTTTAATGACAGATAGAGGTATTCCAAAAGGATTCCGTAACATGCACGGTTTCGGTTCACACACTTACTCAATGTACAACGATGCAGGTGAACGTGTATGGGTTAAATTCCACTTCAGAACACAACAAGGTATCGAAAATTACACAGCAGAAGAAGCTGAACAAGTAATTGCTAAAGACCGTGAATCAAGTCAAAGAGACTTATTCAACGCTATTGAAGAAGGCAATTTCCCTAAATGGAAAATGTACATTCAAGTTATGACTGAAGAACAAGCAAGAAATCATAAAGATAACCCATTTGACTTGACTAAAGTATGGTTTAAAGACGAATATCCATTAATTCCAGTTGGTGAATTCGAATTAAATCGTAACCCAGAGAACTATTTCCAAGATGTTGAACAAGCTGCATTTGCGCCAACAAACATCATCCCTGGTATAGACTTCTCTCCAGATAAAATGTTACAAGGTCGTTTATTCTCTTACGGAGATGCGCAACGTTATCGCTTAGGTGTTAACCACTGGCAAATCCCAGTAAACTCTCCAAAAGCTGCAACAAATGTTTGCCCATTCTCAAGAGATGGACAAATGAGAATAGATGGTAACCAAGGTGGCGGAATTAACTACTATCCAAATAGTTATGAAGCGCATCAATCACAACCTGAATACAAGAAACCAAGTTTAGAACTTGAAGGTGAATTATACGAACACGACTTCCGTGAAGATGACGATAATTACTATGAACAACCAGGTAAATTATTCCGTCTCCAATCACCAGAACAACAACAACGTATTTTCCAAAATACAGCTAACGAAATGCAAGGCACTACTGACGAAGTAAAACACCGTCACATCCGTAACTGTTACAAAGCAGATCCAGACTACGGTAAAGGTGTAGCAAATGCATTAGGCATTGATATCAACTCAGTTGATTTAGAAGGATAATATATAAATAGCGTATAGGACAACGAATGTCCTATACGCTATTTTTTAAGTAGTGTCTGAGACATCTCGGTGTCTCAGACTACATTATTATGAAGTTTAGAAATTGAGTATCGCTAACTTCCTTTATTCTGAATTCTGGTAATTAGAATGCTGTAACTTCCATTATTCTGAATTCTGGTAGATAGAAACTGCTCACTTATAGACATTTCTCGGAATTCTGTCCCTAACGACACCTCTTACGGACATTTCTCGGAATTCTGTCCCTAACAGCACCTCTTACGGACATTTCTCGGAATTCTGTCCCTAACAGTACCTCTTACGGACACTTCTCGGAATTCTGTCCCTAACAGTACCTCTTACGGACATTTCTCGGAATTCTGTCCCTAACGACACCTCTTACGGACACTTCTCAGAATTCTGTCCCTAACACCCACTCTTACGGACATTTCTCGGAATTCTATCCCTAACGACACCTCTTACGGACACTTCTCAGAATTCTGTCCCTAACACCCACT